>Ga0209168_10000044_pt1 | contig 140888 bp, 139 predicted proteins | sample Coa_R1_FD_187156 | JGI IMG/M metagenome (GOLD analysis project Ga0209168, IMG submission 187156) | Surface soil microbial communities from Centralia Pennsylvania, which are recovering from an underground coalmine fire - Coalmine... | ecosystem: Environmental > Terrestrial > Soil >...
ACAAGAACCACGCCGTAGCGCAGCGTGCGAAGGCGGGTTGTGCTCTGGCGTAATTTCGCGTGATACACCGGCTTTTAAGCCGGTGAGCGCTTCATTTTGATCTGGTAATAGGAAGGTGTCGGCAGCGGTAATCATGGCCACTAATGGATTTTCAAGGGTAAAAATCATTAAACATAGTGCTGTAAACTGCCATAGGCCAAGCATGCTTGATCGCGTGTATTCAGCCATTAATATCATCCATATCGGTAAAAAAGATAAAACCTACACTGATAACGGCCTCATTACCTTATTTCAGAGTACCTGATCAGTTGGTTTTAGCAAGGGGGATGTTGGTCTTTTTTTGTCGCTGACACATGGCCTTGTTAGGCTACCGACCATGTGATATACTGACGCAGCAAAATGAACTGATTAAAACCCCAAGGGTAATGGAATGAAAAAAAATAACTTGTTATGGGCAGTGGTAATACTGAATATTGCCAATATGTGTAGTGCTATGGAGTATTTAAAAATATTGAACGAGAAAATACCATTACCTCCTGCACAAGACATATGCGCTTGTTTACGTGCCAAAGATTTTGACAACTTTGTAAATTCCACGCAAATAGATGAAACTTTAGGTAGTAAACAAGAATCTCCTATCGCACTCCTTGACATTCTTCACGTCCAGATACGTGATTATTATGAAAAGGCGAATAAGCCCCTGCCTAGCAAATATAGCGAAGCTCATGATGTCATCGAGAACGAATCAAAACAGATAATACAATGTCTTTTGTCCAAACCGCCACAAGTATTGCAAGCTACATATCTCTTGCTCGCATGTAGAAAGCACACAAGGGAACAACGTGGTGATGATATACTAGAGTAGAAAACAGGCAGATACCCAAAAAACAGTTGTTACTGCGCATTACCCTGCTGCTGTTCATATAAAGATTTAAGCACATAATAGTAGGAACTCGTTACACTTTGCATGATATATCTTCCTGACGCAGTGCATGTATGGTGAACAACGCGAATAGATCTTAGAAATGGTTCTCCTGTAAAAAGAGTCGCCGATACATCCGTACCATCAGCCAATACCGCAAAATACACCACAAAACGATCGGTCTCATTTCTATTTATCGATACTATTTCAGATCCCATGATACGTTGTACGGTGTGCATTTCTTCTTTTTCCATCATAGCAGAAGCGGTACAAACAAAAAACAGTAACGGAACGGCGAACAAAATCATATGAGCCTCTATGCGTTAAAATATACCAAATCAAAAAATTTACTGTTACCGAGCATACCAGGCTCAGACCACATCGTCAACCATCCAAATAGGTAGTTATACTTATTAATCCATTGTTTTTACGCATTTTTTTCTGTTATGATAATAAACGAGGCGGGATTTTGACTATACATGGAGGCCATATGAAAATAAAACTGTTGCCTGTGATCATGTTGGTGGCTGGATATCAGTATATTCAGGCAAACCCTACGTCGATAACCATAAAAAATCAAAGTCAGAAAGCACAAACTTTCAAGGTAATATCTAAAAGCCTTCCTATTACACCTTCCATTCAGGTAATCGACCTGCCATCAGCCATTAATCGTGCAGAGGACAGACTGCTAACCAGATATAAAGTAGAAAAAAATGCAGGGACTACCATTCTGGCGTCGCCAGATGACGGCTTTGAGAGCATAAGCATAGGTAAAGATGAGCATGATCTTACTCCATATAATGACAAGATTACGCTCGTATTTGATGGCGAAAAATTTTATTATGAGCAGCCCACATTTGCAGCGCGTGTCAAGACTGCCTGGTTTAAGTTCACTCAGTATTTGCAAGCTTTCGCAATAACCTATCCAGCGTCATTGACCATAAAAAACCAATCAACCACTACAGCTTTCTTTAAAGCAACTTATAATATTGTCGACACTACACAGGATATTGCTCATGAAATTAAACAAATAGATGAAGGCAAGCAGTATACCTTCAAAATAGGTAAAAATTCATATTTTAAAAGAATATTCGCATCCATACAAGGCAGAGAAGACAAACCATGGATGGTCTTTGCCCCATTTCATGGTAACCTAACTTTACTTTTTGATGGCCAGACATTTAAGAAAGAGCCATCATATACGCAGCGAATACAAAAAATGATGTCCCAATTTTATATTGGCCGAAAAGTTGATGTTACCCCTGTATTTAAAGCTAATATTACCCCATTGAAAACTAGTAATACCCCCAAACTTATGATTGCATCTATTAAACAACTCTCGGGGAAAACTAATGTTATATCAATTCCTGTATTCGGATCATTAAAAGACATAGCAGAGGCATATAAAGCAGAGCTCAGTAGGCTAGGAACACCTATATCCGATGATGATGAAGTTGACATAATCCTTGCGGGGAAACAGGATCCTGAGCTCAAGTATACTGCTCAAGATATTCAGGGTGTTGCTACATTGTTTGCTGTAATACGCAAAAAAGAAGGTTCTACATCCCAGCAAGTAGTAGAACCAGCACCTTATACTGCTTCATCAAATATGTCTGTAGTTATTAAACAACTTTCAGGGAAAACTGATGTTATATCAATTCCTGTATTCGGATTCTTAAAAGACATAGCAGAGGTCTATAAAGCAGAGCTCCGTAGACAAGGAACACCTGTACCCGATGATTATGAAGTTGAAATAGTATTAGCGGGGAAGGGGGATCCCGATCTCAAGTATACTGCTCAAGATATTCATGGTGTTGCTAACTTGCATGCTATAATACGCAAAAAACAAGCTCTTAAAGATTAAGCGTGTGCGCTGGCTAGAACGTAGTCGACATGCCAAAATGTACTTCTGAAGCACTTTCGCCTTTGCGTGGATCAAGTTTAAAGCTCCAGTCTGTTTTAGGCGTATCAAAGTTCCAATGTACAAAAACTCTAAAAAGCCTTATATTTGAGCATAAATTATAACGATAATACTGGAAGGGCATCGCGATGCACAAAATAATGATAATTTCACTGACTATTCTAAGCATGATTAATTGTGTGGGTACTGCTCATGCTATGAGTGAGCCAAACAGCTCAGACATTAGCTCAAATTTGGCGCGTATCGAAGCTACATCGTCAGCGAGCTGGAATAGACTGCCGCCGATAGTAGCGAAAAGATTTTATGAGATAGCAAAGCTTGCGACAGGTGAAATGTATATTCAAGCTCTCAAAACAGCATCTAATATGGAAAAACTACAGTCAGTGTATCAATGTATTGCCCAAGATACCGTATTAACTGACACAAGGGCGAAAAATCTTCTGATGATGTTGTATTTGGCAAAATATCATGCCCTACACTCACAAGAACCCCAAGAATATCCAAAAGATTTGAATACACTCAATCCACGGATTATGTGCAACCTTGCTCTAGTAGCCCTTGACGCATTTGACGAAAGAGTCATTGGTCAAAAGGTTCATGGAAAGGACGATCGTTCTGCATTTTATGTTTGCACACCAGGTATTGGTAAACCAACATTGATATGGTCGAAAATGGAGCCAACACAGACGTTCATTCCATTTTACTATCCAAGCAGACAGTTGAGTACCAGCGGCATAAACTCAATCATGAGTCAACAATCCGATGAAGAACATGCGCAGCCGCAAGCAGAAAAATCTGTTCACGTTGCAACAACGTTAGAAACTAATATTAATGACCTTGATTGAAAACATTGATTTTGGCATTACTGTGCATTACCATGCAGCTGTTCATACAAATCTTTAAGCAGATGATAGTAGTGATTCGCTAAAGTCTTTTGCGTAACCGTTCTTAACGAAGTGTATGCAAAATGGACGACCTCAATAGTTCCCAACAGTGGCCCTGCTGTATAAAAACGCCCTGATACACGAGCATCATTAGTTAATGGTGCTTCATAAGTCACTAAATCATCTGTCTCAAATCTATATATCGATACTATTTCAGATCCCATGATATATCCTATGCTGTGCATTTCTTCTTCGCCCATCATAGCAGAAGCGGTGCAGGCAAAAAAGAATAGCGGAATGGCGAAAAAAATCATATGGGCCCCTAAGTGTTGAATATATCATGCCAAAAAACTTATTGTCACCCAAGTGTGCCCGGCTCAGACGGCTTTGTCAATTACACAAAGAGGCAATTATGCCTATTAATCCGTAGTTTTTTGCTCCTAGAACGTTGTCGACATACCAAAATGTACTTCTGACGCACTTTCACCTTTGCGTGGATCAAGTTTAAAGCCCCAATCTATTTTAATAGGCATAGGTTGTAGCATCCGTACCCCAACGCCAACCGCATGGCGATAATCAAAATTGTTACTTTGTACCGAGTTTGGTAACTGGGTGAAATCCACGCATTGATTCAGGTACGGATTGTCAAAACCAGCACCGCCATCATAGAATACCACGCCCTTCATATTCATATCAGGAGTGATCGGGAAGATAAGCTCTGCATTCCAGAACAGGGCCTTGCTGGCGCCTATAGGATCACCGGCAAAGCGTGGGCTAATTTGGCCAAACAAGTAGCCGCGCACGCTATATTGACCACCGACATTGAACATTTCAGGAAATGGAATTGTTTTGTGTTTAAACGGCTGCGCCACCCCTGCGTACACATGAATATGAAATATAAGATCAAACTCATTAATAAGCGGTGTATACCAATGCAATTCCGAAGTCCATTTGAAGAATCCAATGGTATCACTGAACGTAGGAAATGCTAATTTTGTTTGCACTGTCCACTTAAGGCCGCGACTGGTGTGCACGGGATGATTCAGGTGGTTTTGTTCTATGATGTTTGCGATCCATGCAAAAGTGCCCGGTTCAAATTCTTTATTCAGAATGCATTGAAACGCTTCATTTTCTCCCGGCAGACCACCGACGATACGTGCGACAGGAAGCATGTCATCCTTGGTTATTGGAGCATTTGCTTGTGCAGTATTTTGCAATACGCGTTGTGGCTCGTATTTCATATTATCAACACCGGCAATGAAGAGTACCTGGGTATCATTCAGCCATGCATATGAGCCGCGGGTCATAAAGCCTACCGTTGCACTGCCACCAGTTAATTTACCGTTAATGGTTGCTACGTTATGTAATTGGTCATAACTTGGCCTGCGGTGATACAAGTCAAATGCGCCGGAAATCGGTTTATCCATGAGCCATGGTTGGGCAATACGCAGCGAAGCAGTTTGTTCTTTTTTTGCCCAGCTTGCTTGCGCATCTACAAATATGCCGCTGCCAAAGAGATTTGAATCAGAAAAATTACCCTTAATGGTGAGCCCATCAACCGGGGAAGACAGATCCGCACCACCAAAGCCAGCTTGTACGTTGAAATTACCCGTCTTTGCTTCCTTGACTATTAAATCAAGATCGGCGGTCGTATCATTCAGACGCGTGAGTTTCCAGTTAACGCCTTCTCGCGCATCAAAATAGCCCAGTGACTCAACATTGCGTTTGGATACATCCATATCAGTTTGGGTGAGTTGTTCACCTTCCCGGAGCGTTAATTTTCTGCGGATGACTTTATCACGTGTTTTTTTGTTTCCTTTCACCGTCAGTTTATTTAAGGTTATTTTGTTACCCAATTCTGAATAAAAGGTTAAATTGACCGTTTTATTTTCATCATCAGGTTCAATAGATGGATCGATGTGTGCAAAAATATAACCATGATTTCCCCAAATACGCTCAAGTACTTTCAACGTATCGGCGATACGGTCTGGTGAATAATATTGTCCAGAGCGCACCGGCAATCGTGCCTTCAGTTGTTCTTCGGTTAATATATCATTACCAGGCACGGCAATATCTTTAATCGTGTATCGTTCACCTTCTTCAATGGTGTAGGTAATGGTGATTGCTTTTGTGCGTTCATTCATATGCGTCGTGACATCGGTTACTTTCGCATGTAAAAAACCACGGTTTTGGTAGTAACGACTCATGAAATATTTGTCCGCTTCTATACGTTCAGGATGATAGGTGCCGGCTTTGTCCAAAAAGCTGAGCAGCCATTCTTCACGGGTGATCATAATGCTGCGCAATTCTTTGCTTGATAGATGTTGGTTGCCTTTAAAACGGATTTGTTTAACGACTGATTTTTTATCCTCATGAATAATGAACGTAGCCGTCGCTTTATTGTGTTCATCGACATCAAATTTTGTTTCCACCGTGGTCAGATGGTAGCCTTTTTCGATGTATTCTTTTTTTATTTTTTGTGCGAGCATCTTAAGCTCGGGTGCATCAAGTGCAGGAATTTCAGCAATATCAATAGCCTTGCGTAATTCTTTTTCCGTCATATGGTTATTGCCGGTGAAAATGACGTCTTTAATGATAGGCTTTTCATCTAACTTGATATGAATGTTAATGAGATTAGCGCCAACATTTTCGCCATATACATCTATTTTGCGAAATCGTTTAAGACCAAAATAAATAGTCCGTATTAGTTCGCGCGTTTTTCGTGCATCAAACAGCTCACCAATGCGATAGGGGACATATTTGAGAATTGCTGAATAGGGCACGTGTATATTACCCGTGATGACTATTTGATTGATGCGACGCACATTGGTGGCGGCGGCGGTATATGTATTATCTTGTGTATCATCATGCATATTAGTTGCATCGGTGACTATATGTATGCTCAGGAGCACCATAGTAAGTGCGACTATATGTACTCTCTGTAAAAAATGGTTTACCTGTTTCATTCTACTTGCTCCCTGCAAAGCTGTGCTGCAGTGTATGAGGATTACCTATAAGAAGTTAGTCAACATCTTACTATTTTTTTTTAAATTGACTAGAGCTGGCCGTATTTTTTGGTTAGACTACCATTTGCTGTCATGCTATATCTATTGCGGGGTATGTAATTTGATAATACAAAGAAAGAACATATGTTAACGGTGACTAATACGTTTACGGGAAAAAAAGAATCATTTGTACCATTGCACGCGGGCCATGTTGCGCTGTATGTGTGTGGTATTACTCCTTACGATCGAGCACATTTGGGCCATGGTCGTTGTTATGTCTCTTTTGATGTTCTGTACCGGCTTCTGATTTTTCTGGGTTATCAGGTGAGATATGTGCGTAATTTTACGGATATAGATGATAAATTACTCATGCGTGCGCAACAGCAACTAGGTGATCGGCATAGATATCAGGAAATAGCCTCTATTTTTATTGATAGTTACCATACCGATATGGCGGCGCTTAATTGTATGTCACCTCAGGTAGAGCCACGGGTGACAAGGCATATACCGCAGATAATAGCATTTATACAAAGGCTCGTGCAGTCTGGTTATGCATATGTGTCTGACGGCGATGTCTATTTTCAGGTTAGGAAATTTGCCCCGTACGGCGCATTATCAAAACGTAATCTTGATGATTTATGTGTTGGTGCTCGTGTAGAATTGAATGATAAAAAGCGAGATCCGCTCGATTTTGCATTGTGGAAGGGCGAGCCGGCGGGTGAATTTTGGCCAAGTCCTTGGGGATACGGACGCCCTGGGTGGCATATTGAATGTTCTGCTCTTGCCAAGGAATATTTATCTGATCAAATTGATATTCATGCGGGTGGTCTTGATTTAGTGTTTCCGCATCATGAAAATGAAATTGCGCAATCAGAGAGTGTGCATCACAAACAGTTTGCACGCTATTGGATGCATAATGGCTTTGTCAATGTTGGCAAGGAAAAAATGTCTAAATCGTTGGGTAATTTTTTTACCTTAGATGATGTTTTTAAACAAATTAATCCCATGGTTGTGCGTTTTTACTATTTGACTCATCATTACCGTGCGCCATTAGAATTTTCTTTCGATACGGTGTTGGCCGTCAAAAAAACGTATCAGCGGCTTGTGACTGTTTTTGGCGACGCTCCTGAGTATCATCTGCAATATGCGCATATTGCACAACTGCCTATTGTCAAACTCATGGTAGATTTTTTGTGTGATGATCTGAACACGCCGGGTATGTTTGGGGTGTTATTTGAACACCTGCCGCAATTGCAACAAGATACTAAGCAACGCTGCGCAGTCGCCTGGTTACTCAAACAGGTGCTCGGTCTGACGCTTGAGCCGATTGCGCAGGAAGATATTGCTATTACGCCGGAAATCCAACAATTGCTGGATGCTCGTGAGGCAGCGCGTCAGTCAAAGGATTGGGCGCGTGCGGATGAAATACGGGCAACGTTGGTACGCATGGGTGTGCATATACAAGATAAGAAAGTGTAGGAAAATCCCATTTGTGTACACACAAATGGGGTCTTGATTTTTAGTGACCAAAATGAGTAGCTATTTTATCCTGAAGGCCTTCTTTGCTTATGTAGCCAGTCTCTTTAGCCTTTATTTGCCCATTCTTGAAAAAAACAAACGTGGGCACTGAAGTTACGCCAAGGCGAATAGATATATCTCGCGCTTCGTCCACATTTAATTTTGCAAAAGTATAAAGAGAGCCTAGCTCTTTTTCTAGCTCTTGAAAAATGGGTGCCATTTGTTGACATGGTCCGCACCATGAAGCATATACATCGAGAATGACTGGCTTTGCAGATTTGATGACTGCAGAATCAAAATTTTCTTGGGTAATAATGAGTGACATGCGTATATCCTTAGTACTGAATTGATGATATATGACTATGCAATATACCAGTAAAAATAAAACACAGCTACCGCTTTATTCAACCGTTTGTTTATGGATTGGTGCCCTGTTTTTGACACGTTGATTCACAGCTACTACAATCTGCTTTGGCTGTCTTTGTACCCTCTGGTTGTATAGTACGGAATTTATAACCATCTATTTTAAGTATATTAGCCGCTGCCAATGGCACTTCCTTTGCTATAGGTCCGGCATCATTAATCTCATCACAATATATTTTGGTGCGTGCCTCAATAAGATAGTGTGATTGTGTTTTTTGTTGATTATTAGAAGTAACAATGACCTCTAAAAATTCAATTTTTCTGTGACCGCTTTCTTTCTGATATGACCATGTTGTTTGTGGATAGGGTACTTGTAATGCGCTGACTTCGCTTAGATCAATTTTGGTGGTTACCAGATCAGTTTTAGGATCAACCTCAAGTTTTATTTCTTTACGTGTTTTTTTGCCATCAGTATCTGTTGCTGTTTGTTGGCCACCGTTGGTGATGGTTGGTTTTTCAATCAGGGGAATCTGTTTATATTTTCCGCCAATTGAAATATTATCAACGTTTATAGATTCCTTTGCTTGGTGAGTCAGCAGACTGCCATAAAAATTAACTTGTTGTTTTTTGTCGCATTCTATGGTTGTTTCAGATTGACCCCAGTTACCCAAAATGAGAGTGCCGAGTATACATATACACATGTAGAGGGGAAAAGAAATATATTTATTCATAGAAAGCTCCTTGTGAGTGAAAAGTGGTATATATCACTCTTGATTTACTATATTTGGCCATTGTGAAGCAAGAAGTATCAGTGTTAGAGCTAGACAATTGAGGTGGGGGTTTGATATATACTGGAAAGATCATATTTGTGTATTTATTGTGTTGAGTAAGGAGTGCTATTATGAAAAATAGAACGCAGTATTTGTATTTCAGTTCCTTATTTTTTTTGTGTGTATCGTGGGCTCTGGATGCAGCTGCTCCACGCCGTACCCAAACTCCACCAACTATGCAGGATCGTATACAACAATCAGAGGTGATTTCATCAGCAGATGATAATGATAATGGTGTTGTAGAAAAAAGCGTTGAAGATTTTGTCGTTGATCAAGAAGCAAAGCGTAAAGCATGTGTAAACTTGGTCGATAAAGCAGTTAAATATTTTAATACACATACACTAGAGCAATCATGTGCTGAATTTAGCCATGGCAAACATTTTGTTGATGGGGAGCTCTATGTATATGTTTTTGACATAAAAGGTTGCACTTTTGCGCATCCAGAAGAGGATCTCTTGTGGCGTAATTTATTTGATATGAAAGATGATTTTGGCGCATATCCTGTGCAAGAAATTATTAAAAAAGCTGAAGGGGGTGGTGGTTGGGTTACCTATCAGTGGCGTAATACCACTAAAGTGTCATGGGTACAAAAAGTTACCAAAGAAGATAGAACGTATGCGATTGGATCCGGGTATTATCCACATGCAAAAGAAGATGTGGTGGTGAGCTTAGTCAAAGGTGCTGTTGAGCAATGCAAACAATATGTACAAAGAGGGCAGCCCATAGTGGAAGGGTTTAGTGATTTGAGTTATCCGCTTGGTCGCTTTGTGTATGGAGATCTATATTTATATGTCCTTGATTCTAAGGGCACTTTAATGGCGCAGGGTGATCGACCGCAGCTGATTGGTACCAATTCTTGGGCCGTGAAAGATGCGAGTGGTAAATTTGTTAATCAAGAAATTCTTAATAAGATACAAGAATCGAGCGAGGGAATTTGGGTTGATTATATTTCAAAACGGGCTACCAAAAAGGCGTACGCAGAAAAATTAATTGATGCGCAAGGTAACTTATACGCAGTGGTGTGTGGGTATTATCCCGATACTACGCGCAAGACGGCAAAAGACTTGGTGAAAAAGGGATATACCTACATGAAGCAAAATGGCAAAACGGCAGCGGTTGATGCCTTTAGTACAAAGCTCGAAGATGAATACCGCTATGGTGATTTATATTTAGTGGTGTTTGACATGAACGGAGTCATTTTAGCGCATGGTGGTAACGCTGAATTGATAGGATCCAATGAGTTTGAATTTAAAGATGAGGATGGCCACTATTTTGTAAAAGACATGATTGAGCAGGCAAAAAATTTTAATATTGGGTGGATCACCTACAAAAAAAATAAGTCATTACAATCAGTTTATTTTGAAAAAATAGAACTGGGCATAGATCATTTTATTATTGCATCGGGATTATATCCAATTTCCAAAAAGGAGACTGCAGATCTTATGGTACAGACTGGTAAAACATATTTAGAAAATAAGCCCCGCAAAGAGGCATTGGCAGAATTTGTAAAAAAGGATGGTAAATTTGTCAATGGTGATTTGGCCTTGTTTGTTTTTGATACTGCCGGTATTTGTTATGCCTATGGCGACGATCATGACCTCATTTGGCGCAATTTAATAGCGGTAAAAGATGAAGATGGCAAACCATATGTAAAATTATTTATTAATGCAGTTACGCGTGGGCCAGACAAAGTGACCTACAAAATGAACGGCCGTACTAAAGTTGCCCAACTGGAGCCTGTCGAAAAAAATGGTAAAAAATATGTGATAGGTACTTCGTATTTTGTGTAAGACATAATTGACTACTTGCTTTCTATCGCGTACGCTGCGAGCGCATATTTTTTATAACTACAAGGTTTTATCATGGCGCGGCATGCACTGGCAATATTGTCTACACAGCATTTGTTACATAATCTTGAAATCATTCGACAGCGCGCAGATGGCCGGTCAATTATTGCCATGATTAAGGCAAATGCCTACGGGCATGGCTTGCGTTCAACGGCACAGCGTCTTGAGGCACAGGTAGAAAATTTTGGTGTTGCCTCCATTGATGAAGCGCTTGCCTTGCGCAAAGTTGGTATTAAAAGACCCATTACCTTGATGGAGGGAGTGTTTGAACGTGAAGAACTCTTGGTTGCTTCGTGTCAAAATTTTCATGTGGTGTTTCATCATCAAGAACAGATTGCATGGCTTGATAGAATGAAATTACCACGCCCACTCTATGCATGGTTGAAAGTGGATACGGGCATGGGGCGTCTGGGTGTATCGGTGTCTGATGCATTGCCTTTGTATACCTACCTTGGATCTCATCGAAACATTCTTAACCCTCCCGGTCTGATGTCACATTTTGCGTGTGCGGATGATAGAAGTAACGCGCTCAATGCGGTACAGCAAGAACAATTTAGTGAGTTGGCAACGCAAGTTGCCGGAAAAAAAAGTTTTTCTAATTCTCCCGCCCTTTTTAATTTTACGCGTGCATCGGTGCATGATGATGTGGTGCGCCCGGGGCTTGCGTTGTATGGTATTTCTCCTATTGCGGATATATCCGCATCTCAATTAGGCCTTAAGCCAGTCATGACGCTGCAGACGCGGCTGATTGCGGTGCGTATGTTTGACAAAGGCGCTGCGATCGGCTACGGAGGTCGATTTATATGTCCTGAACGTATGCCCATCGGGGTGATTGCAATGGGATATGGTGATGGGTACCCGCGCACGGCGCGTGATGGCACACCGGTATTGGTCAATGGCGTCTTGTGTCAAATAGTCGGCAGGGTATCGATGGATATGGCAACTATTGATTTACGCGCCTATCCACAGGCGCAGGTTGGTGATCAGGTGATATTGTGGGGCGATGAATTGCCCATTGAGCAGGTTGCGCGTCACACAGATAATATTGCCTATGATCTGGTGTGTGGGGTGCAGCAGCGCGTTACGTTTTATTGGACTATGCCGTAAGGCTTGTACTGTGCATAAAAAATTATTGTTCAAGATCAAGGAACAGTAAGGGAGTTTAGCTTTGGTAAGAAAAAAGTATTGAAAAGCAATGTACTCAAATGCCACTTTCGGTATATGAATAATACGAATACCAAAGGTTTTTTATGCGGGAGGCCATAATGAACTACTTCGAACGCATCCTCCTTGTTTTTATGTGTGTAGCGGTGGTGCAAGTGGCAGCGCATGGCTTTGTAGCTGATACCCTGATTTATAATTGTAGAGGTACTATCAAGCCCATCAAAAAAATCTGTTGGGATGTGGTTAATCACAGGAAGCAATACGTATCTAGTTTTGATGATAAAACATCACAATGGAAACTAGCGCGAATACGTTCAGTGGCACATGCGCACATCAATTATTCGATCACCATCAAATTTGACACTGATTCTGAGCATGACATTATATGCAGCCCCAGCCAATCCTTTTATCACACACATGCTAAAGAATGGGTACCTGCTTACAAAATACGTCCCGGCGATTTTTTGCTGACTGATAGTAATGATGCAGTGCGTGTATTGGACCTTTCGTACCAAAAAAATCCCATAGTCGTATATCTGCTTGAGGTTAAAAAGACACACACTTTTTGCGTAGGGCATTATCGGGTACTGACGCATAATACACCACTCACAATTCCTATGGCTTGCGCATTGATATTGCAAATGAGCGGATCATTTGGTTCTGGTGCAGCAGCGGGCGCAGCGACTGGTAGTTTCTTTGCCCCGGTTACCTGCGCGGGCGGTTTCGTTATTGGTGGAATAATTGGCCTAGGCACCGCATGCTTATTTGCCGGTCACAAAATTCGTCGCTATGACATGTTCTTTAATATGCAGGAAATAGAAGGGAGATTACCAAGTGATTTGGTTTATCCTCATGATAGTAATCAGAATGATCGATCATCATTTTCTATCAATAAGCAAACAGGTCCTTCTAATGGTGGTGCTGATAGTGGGCCTGGCAATGATAAAAATCGTAAAGGGTCAATAGAAAATATGGCCAAATTTTTTATGACGAGTAAATTTGGCAAAGCTATCAAAGATAAGATAGAAAAAACGAAGAAGATACAGCAAGGGCAGTCTGTATATAAAGTGATAGAAGATATACCAAAATATGACTTGAAAAAGGGCGATCAGCTGTATCTGGATGCCAGACATAAGAATCATTTCGAGGTATTTCGTAAAAATGGGGTATCAAAAAAAGTATTGAATTTAGATGGAACCAAAAACGCAGCGAAAACAGTCGCGGCTGCAAATAGGACGTTAAAATGAAAAAACTGTTATCTCAACTATCGAGAATATTATTAAAACTTAACAAAGTTGCAGATCATGACTTAAGCACAGCTGGTGAACTGGTTGAATACAAAGAGCTGGCACATAAAATAGAGTGCGATATGAATGAATTACAAATTATCTTGGATAAGGCAGAAAAATCACTATCTAATGATGTAAATGTGATAATTGAGCTCATTGCAGGTATAAACGAAGAATTTGGCGATATTGTACAAGAGATGCAGGACATAGAAAGTCAGTTGATTCAGGTTGCAGTACGATATGCGAAATTGAAGAACATCACGGACGATTGAAAGTGTATTGTGTAACGGTACCGATGACAGGTAATTATGTGATAATCATATAGCTGCAGAATATGAAAAATTGGTGGCCGATTAATGATAATCAATCTGGTAGTCGAGCGAGGCCTTTTACTTTTGCCCGGTTAAATAAGTATACAAATCCGGCGATGGCAAGTGCGGCATACGTGATTGCCAGGATATATCCTTTAATCAAGTAAGCAGTCGGATCTTGCTGATGCATAAGATAGGCTCTCATGCCGGTAAAGACATAGCTCATGGGCAGGCAGGCACTGATCATTTGGCCCCATGCGGGCAGTACTTCAATAGGGTAATAGGCACCGCTAAAGGGTAGCATAAACCATACTGCTACGAATCCCAGTTCAGTACCGCGTTTGCCGCGAAATACCATAATTTGCAAGCAAATAAAACCAAGCCAGATTCCGCAGAAGAAAAGTGGTGGCAGAAAAATCATAAATGAAGAGAACATATACCACATTGAGACATCGTAAAGACCATATATCAGTAGCATGCAACAGCTAATGGTAATACCGATTGCGATGGCATACAGCAAAACTATGCCCCATATCCATTCGACAATGCGCAGTGGTAGTGAAAATAAATTAATTATATTATTTTGCCAAAGCTCTTCAGCAAATCCTAAGGCTATAATGTTGCCACCGCGCCCCACGACTTGCCACAACAAAATGCCAAGCAAGGCAATGGCCTCATAATTTTGAAATTCTGCAGTGCCGGATGTTTGCTGAATCCAGGAACCCAAAAATCCCCACGTTACTATATCAAGTATGGGCCAATAGAGCAGCACTAAGAGCAGATTGATATCATGTCTATACAGTCGTACGTGTCGTAACACTATTGCCCAAATGGGTGAAAAACTGATCATATATATCCTATTTTTTTACGACGCTCAAAAAATAATCTTCCAGCGTTGGTTTTTCTATAGAAATTTGTGAGTACAAAATATTCTGTTGCGCTAGTGCCGCAAGAAAAGTGGCAATATTATGCTCATCTATTTCTATGTCAATGCTATGTTCGTTGATTCTGTGCGTGAGATTCTGTTGTTGTGTATAGGTGATCAGCTGATCTTTACCTTGTGTAATGACAAGATTCACGCGTACTTGTGATACGGATTTTGCCAATTGTTCTGGTGTGTTGTCCGCAATCAAGGTTCCTTGTTTGATGACCAATACGCGATCGCATACTTCGCTGACTTCTGCCATGTTGTGTGAAGTCAATAAAATCGAAATACCCCGTTCGTGTTGTTGCTTGAGAATAAACTGGCGTACATCACGTGCCACATCGGGGTCTAATGATGCGGTTGGCTCATCAAGCAGTACAACGTCTGGTTCTGGCAAAAACGCTTTGGCAAGCATGACGCGTGTTGCTTGTCCGGCGGACAATGATCCCGTTTCTTTGTGGCGCATGTCCCATATGCCAAAAAAGGTGAGTAGCTCTTTGATGCGCGCATGGCGATAGTCAGATGGCATGCCATATATTCTGCCTACGATGTCCAAATTTTCTGCAATTGTGAGCCGCGTAGGTAATTTATCATAGCCGCTTGCATAGGTCACTTTTTTTAAAATCGTAATACGATGCTGCGTAAATGAGCTCCCAAAATATTCTATGGATCCAGATGTAGGCGTCAGGGTACCAAGCAGCATTTGAATAGTGGTTGTTTTGCCGGCACCATTAGGGCCTAGAAAGCCCAAAATTTCTCCGCGCTTGAGTGCGAATGAGATGTTATGAACGGCAGTATAGGATTGTTTTTTACTGAATGGCCAAAAACCAGATGAAAACGTTTTGGTCAGATTGGTCACGGATAAGATAGGCATACGAAATCCTTACAGTACAAAATAGTGGTAAAATCCATGATAGCAGAATCATAGGAATGATTAAAGACCTACCCACGCGACAAAAATTTTTTCACCACTCTATCCATAGGCCTTGCATATTTGGTTAGTTTCATAGTAGATTACTATAAACATGCCGTTAAATTGCCGTTAATATGCCGATAAAGAGCCATTAATATGCCAAAAAAATTCGATCCAATCTATACACTTTCCTCATCTATTGCTCAAGCGCTTATGCGCATAGAAGCAGTGAAACAATCATTGGTTTATCTACCATTAACGCCGAGTATGCTCAAGTCATTGCGCGAAACTGCTCGTTTAAAAACTATCCATTATTCAACCCAAATAGAGGGTAATCGCCTAACGCAGGTTCAAGTGCAGGAAGTAATTGAACGGGGGTCACATATTCCTGGTCGTGATCGCGATGAAAGAGAAGTGCAGGGGTATTATGCAGCACTAGAATATGTAGAAAAATATGCTCATAGTGGCCAGGCCATTACACAAAAAACCATACAGATGTTACATGCATTGGTAATGAGTGGTGGCAAACAACGCGTGAAACCAACGTTATATCGTGACGGGCAAAATGTGATTCGTGATGGGGCTACTGGTGCAATAGTATATCTGCCGCCGGAGGCCAAAGATGTGACTGAATTAATGCAGGCATTGATTGATTGGATTAATACTCAGATGACGAAAATGCCAATTCCACTCATTGCAGGTATAGCCCATTATCAATTTGCTACTATTCACCCATACTATGATGGCAATGGACGTACCGCACGTCTATTAGCGACCCTTATTTTGCATATGGGTGGTTATGATTTAAAAGGAATTTATTCTTTGGAAGAATATTATGCACGTGACCTGGGTAGCTATTACCAGGCAATTGCAGTCGGTCCGTCTCATAATTATTACCTGGGTCGAGCAGAAGCCGATATTACCAATTGGGTAACCTATTTTTGTGAAGGTATGGCTCAGGCTTTTGAGCGTGTACAATTGCAGGCAGAGCAAACAAGATCAAAAGGCAAAAAAGATGTCTCTGATGTTTTGCGTAGCCTGGATCCAAAAAAACGTAAGGTCTTGACTTTATTCACTCAATATAAAATTGTCACTGCACCACAAATAGCGCAACTGTTTGGGCTGCAGCCACGTAGTGCACGGGTGCTGTGCCAAAAATGGGTAGAGGAAGGATTCCTACTTGTGGTTGATCCATCGCGCAAAGGCAGAAAATACCAGCTGGCTGCAGAATATGAAAAATTGGTAACCGATTAATTGGCCATCAAAGTCTTTATTCTCCACTATCAATTAGTGTACTATCAAATAGTCTAGTTCAGATAATTTTTGGGGGTATTCTATGAATAAAAAGATACTATTACTGGTTTGGGTGGTGAGTGTGGCGGGTGGGGCATTAAATGCTGGCGATACCCAGCAGAACCTGGGGCAATTGCAAAAATTAGGGGGCGCAACCCTTCACTACCTGCAAAGCGCGGCTGGTAGGATGGCATATCAGCCTCCAGTGATTGATAAAGAATGGCGAGTGTTTAATGAGACGCCATATACTCTTTTGATAAATGGAAACCCCGTTGCGCCAAATATGGTCTTGCCCAGTTCCGAAAAAGGGCAGACCATTGCAGTAGCTGACTTCGTACCTGACGGCAAAGTTCATTTTAAGCCATTTACGGTGAAACTATTAGAGGATACCTACTATCAGAAGAGGTGGACACGTTATTTAGCTATTACCATTAAACCCGGCATACTATGGGGCTTGAGAGTTGAGCAGCGGTTTGAGGAATATGATGATGAAGATATAAAGACTATGATGGTGACACATCCGGTATTGAAAAACGAGCCGGAGCGTGCGGAATGGCAAATCGTCAATCGATCTTCTTATCCTATTCAGGTCAATGGTCTTGAGCTTGCTAAAGGTGAAAGTACAGACGGGAAATTAGCAGATACAGATACTATATCAGTAAAAGTACCCGTGACGATAGAAGACAGTTACGTCATTGCGCCGATTACTATTGATCTAAAGGGGTATAAGGGTCTATTATTGCGTCAACGAAATCAATGGTTGAAAGTAGATATCGTCAATGTAGCTCTGTTCAAGCATGGTATTGATTATAAGATTTCACGAAGAGAACATTTTTTACTCTGGGGTAATCTTTTTTCAGGACACTGGGGCTCGAGGTGGCCTAGAGATGCTTTCTTGGGGGCAGCTGCTTTGACTTTGATGTATGACCGGGTTAGCAGAATCTGGCGGTAGAGCAATGAAGCGCTCCCCGGCTTAAAAGCCGGGGTATCGCGCGAAATTACGCCAAAGCACAACCCGCCTACGCACAAGGCTCCGGCGTGGTTCTTGTCGCTTTCATCCCCGGGCTCAGGGCTCTGGGTTTTCAGCGACGGCGAATAAGTAGGGCCCGATAAATTTCTTTATTTGTTCACGGTATCTGCTACACTAAATACTCTGTATTGTAGCTGCAAGATTCCTTTCTTGTCCTAATACTAATAGAAATCTAATCTTTCATTATATCCTTCATAAAAAATGGAGTCTTTCTATGGATAATCATAAAAATAAAGAGGTTTCGCATTCTGCTTGTCATGATCATGCAGATCATGATCATTCGCTGGTGGGAGAATTATTATGCCACTTTCCCTACGCAGTATTTTCAGTAGCTCTGGGGTTGGCTATTTTGAGCCTTATTAGTGTCATTTCATTAACGCATGCTGATCCGAAAATAGCTAAAAAAACGGCGCATGTTCTGTTTCATAGTTTTCACTTTATGCATATCGTCTTTGCGGCCGTTGGTACCATTATCACCTATATGCGCTTTTCAAAAAATAAAAGTCTGTTTAAAGCATTCTGCGTTGGGCTGGTATGTCCCACTATTTTTTGTATGTTATCCGATGCGGTATTGCCATACATAGCGGGTACTATGCTCGGTGTACAGATGCATTTTCATGTCTGCTTTTATTCTGAGCTTGCCAATGTATTGCCCTTTTTATTTGTTGGTATTATCACGGGGCTTATCATGAGTCGCGATCAGCAGGCTGAACGTTCCTTGCACACCATTACCTCGCACGTGGCACATATTTTTGTAAGTTCGTTAGCGTCTACTTTTTACTTGGTAGCGCATGGTTTTTCTAATTGGTATGACAGTATTGGGATGGTTTTTCTATCTATGATAGTTGCTGTTGTGATACCATGCACAATGTCTGATGTGGCGGTACCGATGATCATTGCAAGGGCAGATAAAAAGAATGAAAAGCATTAAGCTTGAATCTATTAAAAAATCATTTCAGGGTGAATCTATATTTGAGAATTTATCGTTAGTCATTCCAAGCGGGACCTTTTTTGCACTCTTGGGCCCCAGTGGCAGTGGTAAAACAACGCTGTTGCGTTTAATTGCCGGATTCGAAAGCGTAGATGGCGGAGCTATTCGATTGGGCGATCAGGATATTACGCATGTGCCGGTCAATCAGCGTAGAATTAATACCGTATTTCAACAGTACGCGTTATTTCCGCATATGAATGTGTTTCATAACGTTGCTTATGGCCTTACTATTCGCAGGTTACCGACTGACCTTATTGAACAAAAAGTAATAAGGGTACTCCATGCGGTCAATTTGGAAAAACATATTTATAAGCCCATACAACAACTGTCTGGTGGCCAACAACAGCGCGTGGCATTGGCGCGTGCCATTGTAAATGAGCCGGATGTGCTATTGCTCGATGAACCGCTGGCGGCGCTCGATCTTAAATTACGTGAAAAAATGTTACTTGAGCTCATTGAATTGCAAAGTACGCTCAAAACCACTTTTATCTATGTTACGCACGATCAGTTTGAAGCGTTGACAGTGGCAGATCAGATGGCCATTATGAACGTGAATGGTGAGATTGAGCAAGTGGGCACACCGGAAGAAATTTACGAATTTCCCGTTTCTTCTTTTGTGGCAGAATTTGTCGGCAAAACAAATATTTTTGAAGGGCGGTTGCATATACAAGATGCTACCTATTCTTTTTTGATTGATCGATTGGGTACCTTTGAAGTTGCGGTGCCAAAATTAGCTTCATGGATGCGTGACGGTGCGTGCGCACGCTTGAGTTTACGGCCTGAGAAAATTGAAATTAGTAAATCTCCGCTTGCTGGCTTTGCGCATGTACTCAATGGCATTGTAGAAGCGATTGTATATCATGGGCGTTCAACCCAATATAATGTACGGCTATCGAATAATTTTTTGGTGCATGTATTTGAACAAAATGAAGAACATTTTCCCAAAGAACGGATAGATTACCGTGATATGGTGTATTTGTATTGGCAAAAAGAAAACGTGGTGTTGCTTGAGCGATGAAAACAGTGATGACGTGGCGTAACTATTGTACACAGCAATTAGCCTTTCTGCTGTATATGCCGGCAGTTATATGGCCAATTATTTTTTTGTATATACCAATACTGAATATGATTGGTATAAGCTTTGTGAGTCAGGAGTGCGCCCACATAGGAATTAAATATGCATCGTTACTAGACTGGACACATATGCGTATCATACTGCGTTCATTGGTGTTAGGCTTAAGTGCTGCCAGTGTTTGTTTGCTCTGCGCCTATCCAACAGCCTATTTTATCGCAATACGTGCACAAAAATGGAAGCATGTACTACTTTTTTTATTGATGGTCCCTTTATGGACAAATTTTCTGATTCAAGTGTATGGCTGGCAATTTATTATTGCGCGGCACGGTCTTATTAATGGTATGTTGCAGCAACTGTATATCATTCGTGAGCCTCTGGCATTATCACACACTTTATATACGGTCTTTGTAGTGATGGTCTATTGTTATATTCCCTTCATGTTTATGCCACTTTATGCTGCATTGGTAAGTTTTGATATAAAATTATTAGAGGCATCCGCTGATTTGGGTGCTTCATCATTTACCACATTTTTACGCGTGACACTACCATTATCATTGTCTGGTATTCGTACTGGTATGTTGTTGACTTTTGTATTGGGATTTGGAGAATTTGCCATCCCTGCCTTAATCGGTGGCGGTAAATATATGACCGTTGGTATGTTGATCTCCTATTATTTTCTGACGGTGGGTGATATTGGATTAGGTGCCGCATTTACGTGCTTGAGTGGTGTTTGTTTACTCGTTACTGCATTTGTATTGTACGTTTGTTTTAATCGGTGGTGTAGAAAATATATGGGATTAGAATTATGAAAAGTAGGAGCAGTACCTATGCGCTCACACTGAGCGTGATACTTTTTTATATTTTTTTGTATCTACCTATTGTATTGCTCACGCTCTTTTCGTTCAATAATGATCCCTATGTCTTTCATTGGCGTGGTTTTACTGCACAATGGTATTATATGCTCTTTCACTCGACTGAAATACAACAGGCGTTTCAAAATTCGTTCATTGTTGCAGTGACCGCTACTTTGTTGAGTGTGTTGCTCGGTACGTTGTTTGTGTGTTATGCATCGTTTAAGTTGAGTTCTGCGTTGCAGCCTTTTTTTTATACCATACTCACTATTCCCGAAATTATGGTAGCAGTAGGTATGTTGATTTGTTTTGGTTATCTAGAAATACCATTAGGTCTGACCACATTAATAGCAGGACACACTTTATTGGGCCTGGGATATATTGTGCCTATGGTGTATGATCGATTTGTTGATCTTGACGCAAGGGTCATTGAGGCGGCCTATGATCTGGGTGCAACGCGAGGTCAGGTGATACGTACTATTATTATACCATTGCTCAGACCGGCATTATTTTCGGCCGGTATTTTGGTGTTTATTATTTCACTCGATGATTTTGTGTTGTCATTTTTCTGTTCCGGTGGTACGACGCAGACATTGCCAATGTATATTTTTGCCATGATTAAGTCGGGAGCCTCCCCAGTCGTAGCGGCATTAGCCACCGTCATATTATTATTCAGTAGTGTATTGGTATGTATTTTCTCATTATTCAATAAGCACAAAATTGAAATGGTCAGACGATGAATATTCGTGTATTGATAGTGCGGATTATGATGCTCAGTCTGATACTATTAACAATAGCATTGTTTTTATATAGTTCTATGTTTTGGGATATGGTATATCGCAAAAAGAGTATTAGTATTTTGGCATGGCCTACAGAATTGGATGCGAGTTATTTAGCGGAATTTGAACACAAGACGGGTATTAAAGTGCATATTAATTATCTTGAAAATAATGAAGAGCTACTTGCCAAGCTACGTTTAAATGATACGCATGGGTACGATTTGGTCATGGTATCTGATTACATGATTGCACACATGAGAGAGCTGAATTTGTTGAAGCCTATTCATAAAAAACAATTTCAACATTGGGACCAGTTATACACTGAACTTTTAGACCAGTATTATGACCCGGGTAATGAGTATACCATTCCCTATTTTTGGGATGTATATGGTTTGGCAATAGATACGAGCAGAGTTTGTAAGGATAAGGCGCGACGCTTTGGGTGGGGGCTCGTGTTTAACCCTTTATATGTACCGGGGCGCATAGGTATGATGGAGGATCGGCGAGAACTGATTTTATTGGCGGCTATGTATCTTTATAATACTATCGATGGTATTGATACGCAGGAACGTAGGCACGAAATTGTGCAATTGTTACGATCGCAAAAACAATGGGTTGAGATGTATACCGATATGAGATCAAGCGCATTAATCGCATCAGGTGTATGTCCTGCCGCAGTTACGATCAGTACTGATGTTATTCGTGCGCAACAACAACACAGTGCCTTGGCGTTTGTGCTGCCTGATACGGGTAGTTTTATGATTATTGATAATTTTGCCATTTCCACGCAATCTAAAAAAGAAGAATATGTGTATCAGTTCTTAAACTATTTATATGATAAATCCTGTTTGCAGCAGTATGCCGATAAATATATGATGCGGACCGCGCATCGCATGGTTCGTGCATCGGCAATTACTGATACTATGGTGCCTGATAAGCAGTTTTTTTCGCAGCTTTCTTTTTTTAAAAATGTCATCGAAGAAAAAAGATTAAATCAATTATGGATATCGGTCGTATCTTAACTATCAATTTGATAAAGGTATTGACATTGCTATATAAAATGAGTATGAATCTTTTTATACAATAACGTGTTATTTTTTATCGAAAGGTCTCTTAAGTGGTAGGGTGATAGAATAAATAATTGAGTAGTAAGCGATTCTCTAGTACTAAAAAAGGATGAATGTATGAAGACGTGTCCGTTCCGATATCATTTATTACCAATTATTATACCGTTGATATTTTCCAATGGGGCTCTTGCTGATAAAATTTGGATTGGTGCTGTAACGCCTAGTGTAATCAATGAAAATTTATTTATAGATGGCAGTGGTGGTGATGTGATACTGCCAGCAGGGCCAACGTTCATCCAGGCTCTGAGTACCAACGTTACCGTAACACTTGCAAGCAACCCAACGGTGCGTGGTAATCCGCTGGGAGAATCACAACTGATTCTTCAGGCGAACGCGGGACGTTCTATTACCTTTGTCTTAGCAAATGATAATCTTACCTTTAAAGGTTCTGTTAACGTTGCACAAAACACACTATTGATTTATCAGTACGGTTTCTTACCATGGGTCAGTACGGGTAATAGTGGTACTGTTGAATGGCTCATTAATGGCGGACAAACGCTTTCATTTACCTCTGATGTAGGTACTTCGGGTGGTACCTGGTTATATACCGAGGCGGTGCCCGGAGGACTGAGTATTACTCCCTATATGTTATTTGAACGTAATCAGCTGACGGACACGGCTCCTAATAGTAATGTGAATGTTGTGGTTGGGCCGTCTTCAGTTATGGGGTACACGCTCTTGCCACTCCTTGAATCTGCCGCAGACGAAGCTGTTGAGCTGGCAGATATTGTTTTTGATCCATCCAACATTATTGGTGCAACGGGTAGAACAACCCTATCAATACAGCCCACTGGCGGTGTGCTGGTGTATCCTATTGTCGTTGAGTATGATCCTTTTGTTGCCCCCCCAGTAACGGGTAACCTGTTGCGAAACACCATTTCCAATGCTGCTGATGCATATTTTGAAATTCAACAGACGTCAACAAGATCCGAATATACAAACTTGCAAGTGGTCAATAGCAATAATGTACTCTTTGAGCTTCTCATTGACCCATTCTGTACACAAGGTGCGCGACAAGATCCTAGTTTCATAGGTTCCTTCAATGGTATTCAATTTGGCTTTGTCGTAGGTGCTCAGGGTAGTGTAGCGATTGGTAATAATTCTGTATTAGATTATGTTGGCACTAGTACTAATTCTTGTCCATTCCCCGTGTCAACGTTCTGTAACGGAGCGACTTCTGCATGTGACACTGCCGGTTGCGATGTTACCTGTACCGGGACTTTAATTAAGGCACGCAATCCGTCAGCATTTTTTGTGGATGGGTCTTTTGATCCAAGTTTGATACCAGCCCAAATTCTATTAGGGGTTGATTCAGCATTATTATTCAGATCTGGTGTGGATAGATTTGGCATAGTTGAAAATCCAAATGAACCACACCAATTTACTATTAATCCTGCAAATGTAACGGGCTGCGCCGGTGAAATAGTCTTTGACGTTGAGGGCCTTGCCAATATCAAGGGCAGCAACATGGGGACTGTATTAGAGAGTAAAATAGAATTGCTATCTCGTGAGGTGTTCTTTACCGGTGGCCCGCTCTTTTATAATTCAGACGAAACCATTTTCCCCATACGTACTTTCGCAGTTGATGGTTCGGGTAATCCGTATCAATACAACAAGGGTCAATTCTTGATTAATAATCGTATGATACTGGATAACACAACTCTGGTACATACTGATTTAAATCACACAGTAGTACCAGACAATGATGTATTGTCTCAACCCGCATACACCGGTGGCGAAAGCTGGTTATTGTGTGGTGGTGGTGTACGACCAAATATATCATTTTTTAATTCTACCTTACTCATGCATGAAAGTGCGGCATTTACGGGCGTTGACTTGTTTGTGCCAACGCGCATAGCAACGTCGCCACAGCTTGAAGAAGTAGTTGGGTTGCCAAATCATAGTTACTTTATCTTCTTCTATAATGGTTATGTACTTGATAACGGTACTGGCAGATACATGATTCTTGGCACCTTGCCAGGATCAACGGCATGTGATGGATGCACCGTAATTTCTAATGATGCGCATTTGGATGTATTCCAAGATGTTGATTTTAACCAGGCATTAGGCGGTGCTACCTGTGCAGCATCTGCAGAACCTGTCGCTATTATTCAGGATACAACACAGAGTGTTGCCAATTGTATAGTGGTTGATCCTGCGACATTGGATCAAACGCTTGAACTTGATGTTGCTGCCAATACTACGGTGATTAATGATGATATTAATGGTAATATAACGGGTCAATTCTCCATACAAACTATTTATCTTGGCAACTCAAGTAATATTTCCATCGGTACCAATGCTGACGTAAGTCCATTTGTTAATCAAACATTCCCTGAACTGTTAATCGATGGTAATTTCTTCTCGTTCCAAACACGTGGTGGCCCAAATGGTGACCCTGCATCAAGCCAGGTGACGGGTAAGGGCGGTATCTTTGTAGACTTGAATGGTACGTTTGCAATCTCGCCATTCTTCCGCGCAAATATGGCGACCATGGTTACCAGAAGTCGTAATGGTGTGGTGAATCTGCCTGAAAATCAGGTGCTCTATCATGATAAAGTAGGCCTTGGCAATTGGAAATTGAACTTAATCACGAATCCAACAGGAGTTGTAGTCGGTCCGGATGAAGAATTTTCTGACTATACCATTAATTGGATTGATACTACCAAGGATTTTGAACACTGGACGCCGTATGTGGTTGACAATGTTAATAGTTGTACCTGTCCGCCGGTCACAAGCTCCAATATTACACCAGTGCCGACAATTCTTGGCCGTGTTGACCAGTTGCAAATCGAAGGATCGCGCCTTGGCGATGAAGCATTTGTCAAAATTGGTCAGGGAGGCTTTGTTCGGGAGCTCATTTACTTCAATGGCTGTATTTCCGGTGAAGAATCAGTTGGATTTGTGATTCTTGAAGATGATTCACGCGTTGGTATTGGCTCTGCGCATCGCAATCTTGATTCATTACATGCATCTATAAAACTGGGTATCAACGGTGTGACCATTATCGGTAATGGGCGCGGCGAAGTGGTGCTCAATGAAGATATTGAAATTGATAACGTATGTAGCATTTTGATGGGGCCTGATTTTACGTCAACTGATACCCTACGATTTACCTCGGAAGATCCGCGTGTCTTGACGGTCCGCAAAAATGGTGTGTTAGATCTTCGTTCATTTAACAACAGTGGCAGTACCGTTGAATTTGGTGGTCAAATTACTATAGTGCTTGAACCGGGCGCACAGATTCTGGGTAACGGTGGCACCATACGTTTTGCAGACCGCGCAAGTGTGGTGGTACAAACGGTAGAGCGCGCAGAAGATATTTTTGCTACCAACACGGCAAGTACACTCACCGTGACTGATCCATTTAGGGTGAAGCTCATTGGTACGGGTGTATTACAATTAGCAGAAAATTCATCCTTCTTTGTAGAATCTGATTCATTTTTGGGTGTAGAAACGCTCTTTGAATGGACGGGTACGCAAACATGTCAAATCAATGTGACCGACTTTACCATCCAAATATTGGGTACCGCGCAATTTATTATCGGTACTGCTATCGAGCAGGCGGGTGGTACCATGCAAATTGGTAATACAACCAATATTCCAGGTCATATTGTACGCTTGACGATAGAGCCTTCAAGTCCTGATGCAATCTTTCAAGTCAAATCAAATGGGTTCTTGGGCTTTGCGGTTGGTATAGCAAACAAGGGAACCAATACGCCAAACCAATGGACCGTAGATAACTTGTTTAACGTGCAAGCGGTAACGGTAAACTTAGTTGATGGTCTCTTTGCCCACGATCAGATTTTTGCAGGTAATAGTAGCAGTGCGTCATTGTTTGCAATTGGGCAAGATACTCCAACATCTCCATTATATAATTTCAATTATCAAACAAATATCACACCGCAACAAACTCGTTTACTTAATGCCAATGTGCATGGTGGCGGTAACATGATAGTGCTTCAACAAAACTTTGCAGGACCCATAAATCCTGTAGTAGGGACTGTTGATAATCAGACAATTGCGGGTCGTATGATAGTTGGTACCCTGGGATCGTTGGCATTATTACCACCTATCACAAAGGCGGTTGGTGTTAATGGTATATCGCTCTTTAACGCTATCAAGACCTTTAATATGCGTTCAAATCTTGATACGCGTGCGCGAAATTTAGCAAACGTTGCACAAAATATACCGCAGTATGGCCCTGCGTTAGCGCCAGCGCGTGGTCTTTTTGTGTATGGACCTACTAACTCAAACAGTGGGACCATTATACGGCTTGATGTGTTTGATGTAACCACCAGCGTTGCAAACCCAATACCGGAAGCGACAGTATTATCTGCTATTAGCGTGGGTGCAGCGAGGGTTGGAGTTGCCAATCCGTCAGATCCTGCAGGATCTGCATCTTTCCAATTGATACCACAATAATAGATTAATGATGGGGTACGTTTTACAAAAAAACGTACCCCACTGACACGGGAATAATATTTGAAATATCAAAGGAAGCACTAACCAAAAAGAGGAGAGCAATGAATAAATCTTTCATACATATAGCTGCATTATGCAGTGTGGCAAGCAGTGGCGTGGTACACGCTACGGCTCAATTTAGATCGCCCCTTAGTTATGAAAATAGAGGGCAGATTCATTATGAACTTAAACCGATCAAAGAGACCTGGTGGTATGATTCAGTAGCATCAGAGAATTGTAAGGCGCCGTGTTGGGCGGTAGATTTGTGGACAATTATGTATAGCAGATCTGCCAGTAGAGCATTTTTTAGCGATTCTGTAGATTGTGATGGTAATTTCAAAAATAAAACGACGCGTGATACAACCTCTTTATCACAATTATGGTTTGGTATTGATACGCCAGCAGCTTCATTCAAAGGTATACAAACATTAGCGGGTGGTTGCCTAACACAACAAAATAATATAGGGGTATTGTCAGACAATTCAGCGCTTGGCTGGTCGCTCATTACTCCTAAGTTTAAATATAGTGAATCAGGGCTTGCGTGGGGATTTGATACGCGCAAAAATTTTGGTAAGGAAAACCGTTGGTACGTGGGAAAACGTGCAAATTTACCATTTAAAGTAGTTGAAGTTAAGCAATGCCTCGATGCTGATGGCCAAGTATCAGAAGGGCTGCAAGATGTAGCACGGACTCGATTGTTGGGTGCTGATGTTGGCGTAAGCCCTACTCAATTTGAATATGCATATCGTCTTGATTTTTTAAGTACACTTGCGCAGGCATATGCATCTGGACCGGTATTGATAGCAACACCGTTGGTTCAATATACCAATGGATCACCATCTAATGGTGAAACATCCATTGGTGGTGAAATCATCACTGCGCCTAATGCCGGCACATTTGATGGTGTAATACCGCCAGTCTATGCGGTACGCCGTACCGAATTAACGCCGCCGGCAGTGCCTTATCGCAAAGAATATACACAAGTGACAGGGTCTGTGAATGCCGATGGTTCTGGTGGTGCTGATAATGCGGTCTTGTTCTTTACAGAAAATACTGATTATTTAGATGGATTAGGGCAAAACTGTGCAGCACAAAGTGATCTGTGGATAGTACCGCGCAGACTTGATTCTACTGATACATTAGTTGCTGGCGCACAGACTATTGGCAATATCGTGCAATCGATTATTAATGCCAATTTTGGCACTATCAATCAAACAGCTGCAGATATTTTCTTTGATCAGTGTGGTATTGATCTTGCAGCATGCGATCGCCAGGTAGGTCTTGGGGATCTGAATGGTGAATTGTATGTAGGATATCAAGAAGATAAATGGTTTGTTGACGGTATTATTGGCATATTGTTCCCAACGGGCAAAACCGATTCAGATATCAATCATATTTATCGCCAAACACTGGGCAATAATGGACATTTTGAACTCAAGCTTGGTTTAGAAGGTGGCTGGCAGCCGGCTGAATGGTTTGCATTCAGATGGGATTGGGCATATCATCATGCATTCCAACGCACTGAAAAACGGGCGGCATCATTTGTAGGATCTACTATTCGCAATATAGGACCGGAACTTGATGTCAAAGTACAGTGGAATTATTTTGTACTACACACTGACTTTAACTTCTTCCACCCATGTAACCCTGAATTAGGTGGCGTCGTTAGTTATGAATTGTTTGCAAAACAGCATGATCGTGTGCGTTTATCGTGCCCTCAGACCGCATGCGGTGTTGCTGGTACTGCTGTAGATTGCATCGGTCAATCTGGTGCCTTGGATCTTTCGTTGATGGAAAAGCGTACTAATAGTATGACGCACAAAATCAGAGGTGAAGTGTTTCATCGCATAGCATTTGCAGAATTGTTTGCCGGTGCATCACAAGTAATTGCTGGTCGTAATTCTATGAAAGAAACTGAAGTGCATCTTGGCCTTGGTATGTATTTCTAAACAATGATGGATTTTGGCCAGAAAGGGTATTGTATGAAAAAAATGGCAGGAATATTGGCGCTCATGCTGTTATCACCGGTGATTATCTGTGATGCTCAGCAGCGTGGCGCACAAAGTGGTGAGGAGCAACAGGAGCCAAGTACGCAAGTAGTCAACCCTCAGTTGCAAGAGGTAGTGCTCACCATGGAGGAAACAGTACGGCAGTTGGAGCAGGCATGGGATCGCATAGAGGTTGCTCTGCGCGCACCGCGTGAAGACACTTCGGGTGACCCAGCAGCGCAACCATGCTGTAACAATGCTGATTTAGCGGCTATCCGTGCGTGTATATGCGCCATTAAAAATCAGTTGTGTGTGCTCACAACGCTTGTTGGTAATTGTACTGATCCTGTTATTCCTGAGGTTACTTTTGCTGAATGTATTACACAAGCTGAGATTAGCGCACTCTGCAGGTCACTACAAAGCTGGGTGAAGACTATCGTATCTGAATTACGTGGTAATCAGGTTACCTGCCCGGCATAGTAATTTTCAGTAGTTTAAAAAAAGGAATCATCAAGTGATGGTTCCTTTTTTTTGCGCATAGGCAAAATTACATTATACTACACTATACATTTACTCATTACGCTCAGTTTGTTGCGGGGAACCCAATGGCATCCAAAAATACCTTTTATGTGACAACACCTATCTATTATGTAACGGCAAAGCCGCATTTAGGATCACTCTATTCTACGCTGATGGCAGACGTGGTCGCTCGGTGGCAGAAATTGTGCGGTAAGCAGGTGTTTTTGTTGACTGGTACCGATGAACATGGCCAGAAAATAGCATCAGCAGCGCAACAGGCAGGGCAAAGCCCCCAACAGTTTGTCGATAGTTTTATTCCTGACTATATGAATACATGGCGTACCTATGAAATAGACTATACCAAATTTATACGTACGACAGATCAAACGCATGTGCGTGCGGCACAGACATTGGTTGCTCGTCTGATGACGCAAGGCGATATATATAAAGATGAATATGAAGGGTGGTACTGTACGCCGTGTGAAACGTTTGTAACTAATAAAGATATAGCCGGTGAACTACAACAACCGCCGTGCCCTTCCTGTGGGCGTGCAACGGCACTGATTAAAGAGGCGACCTATTTTTTTAGATTGTCGGCGTATCAAGATCGATTGCTGCAATTTTACCAATTGAATCCTCATTTTATTATTCCTGCAGAGCGTAGGCATGAGGTCGTCAGTTTTGTCGAATCAGGGCTTAAAGATCTGAGCATTTCCCGTACAACCGTTTCTTGGGGAATTCCGTTCCCGGATGATCCACACCATACGATTTATGTATGGGTTGAGGCGCTTGCAAATTATATTTCCGCAATAGGCTATGCAGATGAAGCAAGACATGCAGAATTTGCTCGTTGGTGGCCCGCAGATGTGCACATTTTAGGCAAGGATATTATCAGATTTCATGCAGTCTATTGGCCGGCATTGTTGATGGCGGCTGGACTTGCATTGCCTAAGCAATTATTAGTGCACGGATGGATTAAGGTTAATAAGCAAAAAATGTCTAAATCGCTCGGTAACGTGGTGGATCCGCTCGAATTGCAAGGGCATTACGGTGTTGAAGCGGTGCGCTACTACCTTTTGCGCTATATTCCGGTAAATCAGGATGGCGAATTTAGTACCAGCGATTTAGAGCGGGCGATTGATACCGATTTGGCCAATGATTTAAGCAATTTGTTAAATCGCATGCTCAGTTTGGCGCATCAACATGATGTGCATACGGTATCTTCACCAGCTGCATGGTCCTCTGCTGCCTTGGATTTGCGTAGTGAGTGTATGGCGATGGTTGAGGCGGTAAATACTTGTATGGCTGCATATCAATTTCATATGGCCTTAGCGCGGATATGGCACACTATTAAAGTGATTAATACTTATTTTCATGCACAGGAGCCATGGAAACAGGTGAAAACCGATCATGCGGTTTTTATACAAACATTGGCGGCAACTGTGCATAGTTTGCGTATGGTCTCTTGTGTGTTGCAACCATTTATGCCACGCACGATGCATACATTGTTGCGTAGCTTGGGAGGTATATCTATTGTCGAAAATACAAACATGATTGAGCAGTTAAGGGGTGACGCCTGGCAGGGATCATGTACATTGACTAAAATTCCTTATTTATTTGAACGACGCGCAACGGAGAAAAAGGTGGAACAAAAACCGAATGTGACTGCAGTACCTGTAGTACAAGATTCTTATATTACCCTTGATGATTTTAAAAAAGCTGAATTGGTAGTGGGTACCGTTATGGAATGTCAGTTGATTGAAGAGTCTGAAAAATTACTGAAATTACAGGTTAATTTTGGTGACCGGGGCACTAAACAAGTCTTATCGGGACTTAAAAAATGGTACACGCCGCAAGAATTGGTTGGCAAACAACTTATTTTTATTTTTAATCTGCAACCACGTAAAATGATGGGATATGATTCTCAAGGCATGTTGCTGACTGCCTCAGACAGTGATGGCAAACCACAAGTGATTTTTCCTGCGCATTCAGTGCCCGCTGGTACTCGTTTGCAATAAGTGATGAATAAGTGGTAGTGGGCAGGATGAGTAGTAGACTATGATTGCAAAATTGGCGCGTCGGGTGCATACAGTGCACACCATTGGTATAAAAAGGGCATTGTATGCATGGCATAATAATGTAAAAATCAAAAAAACGACACGTGCATGGCGCTCTCAACAACAGTGGATGAATGCCATTGCTCCCGATGCACAAAGGTTATTGAGCGCCGATTTTCAGTCTTTGTTGACTGCTCTTAAACGACGCTCGTTTAATTGTATGCATACACTGTATTTGCATGAATCACCAATGATTATCAAAGAGGCGAACAAATATGTGTGTCGCGCCTCTGAGGCGATGCCATGGGCTGTTGATACACGATTACAGCAGCATAATCCGAGTGAAAATGCACGTTTTGATACGGATATTTACTTTGCCGACCTGGTTATAGAACAGTCACCAACGGACACATTCAAAAAAGACATTCGTGTATCGTGGGAACTATCCCGTTTTCAGTATCTACCGGTTATGGCTAAAGCATATGTGCTGACGAGGAATCAAGCATATCTAGATACCATATGTGCTCATATTGCAGATTGGATCGCACAAAATCCCTTTTTATATGGTCCTGCGTGGGTAAACGCGATGGAAGTGGCAATTCGCGCGATTAATTGGATAGCCACTTTTGATCTCATTAAAAATGTATTGCCCTATTTGGTAAGCAAACAACTGATAACTGCCTTGTACCAACATATGCTCTACATAGAACATCGATGGGAATACTACGATTCTCGGACTAATAATCATTACATCACCAATTTGGTTGGGTATTTATATTTAACACATTTTTTTTCCGATATACCTGGGATGCAGAAAAAATTTGATTGGTGTGTTGCGCAGTTGTTACAAGAATTGGATAAACAGGTATTTGATGAGGGCACTAGTTATGAAGGTTCCACTGCCTATCATAATCTCGTTACTGAGTTGTATTATTTGGCATATGTCTTACTGCAAGAAAAGCGTCTGGTAATATCGCGCAGGGTGGTCGCCAAATTGCAGCGTATGATTTCTTTTTTGGTCTGGTGCACACCAGAAAATGGGGCTTTAGTTGCCATAGGCGACGATGATTCGGGTGTTATTATCCACGGTGGATTGGCCTATCGAAAATTGGCAGCTATTTGGTCTGATACACACCACAGGCAGGGCTCTTGCGCAACATTCGAGGCGTTTGGTCTATCGATTATCAAAACTGATGTGTGGCATGTTACGTTTCGTCACCATGCCTATCATCCATTGCAGCCCAGTGGCCATTTTCATAATGATGTGGGTAGTATTACGGTATCGGTGCATGGTGTGCCTATTTTTGTAGACCCTGGTAGTTTTGTCTACACAGCATCGGTAGTGTGGCGCAACTATTTTAGATCAACGGGTGTGCACAACAGTTGTTTTATTAAGGGAACTGAATTTGCGGTACCCGATGATCGTCTTTTTGTGCTCGAGCTACCATCAGGCACATCAGAAAACAGGACATATCAGCAGGATGATACTATGTATCTATCTACTCGTCATAGTTTGTATAAAAAATATGGTCTTATCATGCAGCGTGATCTTGTTCTTGATACGCATCTGTCATCATTGACTATCACTGATACATGGCTGAGTAAAGTCAAGCAGCATCCTCACACGAGTGCGTGGAATTTCACCTTGGCTGCAGACCTTATGCCGGTACAAGAATCTACAGATCGGTGGCTCTTGTTGCGCAACGGGATACCGATAGTTGCGGTGCAATCCTATGACCTGGTCTTTCGGATACAACCAGCATGGGTGTCACCTGCGTACGGTGTAAAAATACCTTCCCATGCTCTGTGTGCGGAGTCTGGTATTTCCATTGATAAACCAGTCGTTATTAGGGTGCGGTCCCTCTAATCATTTATTTCCTTGAACAGAAATTGTTATCAAGATAACAATGATATAAAGGAAAATAATGGTAGGCGATTCGCAAGTAGTGCAGTGTGATGAGCTGAAAGCGGTATACATCGAATCTTATTTACATATGTTCTCACCACGCGTCAGAACGGCCTTGGCAGTACCATCGCTTGAAGCTGAGCGAACCTACGTACAAACGCATCTCCAACTGCATCTGAGTGGCCATACCCATTTTTACGTAATTAAAAATCCACAGACGTATGCCCTCATCGGTGCCATAGAAATCCGCAATGCGCAAGCGTATAGAGGACAGTTGTATTGCTGGCTGCATGAACAGTATTGGGGCTCTGGTTATTTTACTGCGGCTATGCAATGGGTTGCTCAAGACTATTTTAAAAAAACAGGTGCGCTCTTTTTTAATGCGCTCGTTGCCGTTGATAATAAACGCAGTTACCATGCACTGAAAAAATGCGGATTTATTAATAGTGGATACCAGGCCGGCGGTGGTGGCGACCAGTATGAGCTACTTAGGCTTTGCTGCCGATAGAATATCTATTATTTTCTGATAGTCTGATGTCTTTTGATATTCAGGTTTTTCTTGTGCAAGTAATTCCTGGGCAAGTTGCAAGGGAGATCTGCGTTGACAATCATTTGTTATATATGCGCGGGCTCGAATAAGTTGTTGGAGGATGCCAGGTGCTTTATTGCGTATTGCTCGATGCACAAGACTCTCACATTTTGGACTTGTGAGCTTGTCCCACATTACGTCTTGATTAGGGTTGAGTGCGCAGTGGTAGCTGAGTAAAAATTCAACGGCCTCGGCGTTATTATAGATTACTGCGTCTCGTAGAAGAGTTTGATCAATTGCCGATGTTGTAAGTAGAATAGTACGCATGCATTCAAAATATCCATATTGGGATTATCGGAAAAATAGGTCTTTAAGGAATCGAGTGTGGTTTGGTCCTTTGCTGAGTCTGCCGCTTGTACAGTATCGTGTAGGTCGTTGAATGTTAGTTTCAGCAGGCATTTAGTGACAGTATTACCCTTTTCATCTTTGGTGACAACGTATGAAGTTGGATTGGCAAGCAGCCGGGGTATGTTATTTTTGTTCGCGATTCTCCATAACGGCTTGCATGCTTTGCGCAATGCATTCAGGCTTGCTGGTGTGGATGTGCAGTGTAGTATGATTATATACCGTAATTCTTGGGGCAAATGAGTATTCATATAATCCATACCGTGACTATAATTTGTTAGGGTGCACAATGCTGCTAATAAAATACTCGAGTGTGAAAAAAATCGTGTCATAAAAATCCTACAAAACATCGGTGGATGTGCGCCTATAAGATGCCACTTTGTATAGGATTGTCTACTTTTTATGTTGTCTGAGTTACACTGACAATGATGAATATCAATCGTGTACTTATAAAAGGTGAATAGTATGACACTTTCACATAATGTTCCACAAGAGGAAACTATTATAAAGTTATTAACGGTACTTTTTCCGGATGCCACAATCTATCTATTTGGATCTCGTGCTCTTGGTACTCATACTGAGCGTTCCGATATTGATATTAGTATAGACTTGGGTCGCAAGATGACTTTTACCGAAATAGATGTGGCCAAAAATATTGTAGAAGGACTCAACATTCCCCAGAAAGTCGATATTGTATGTCTACATCGAGCGCGGCCGTCGTTACGTGCAAATATCTTGAAAGAAGGAATAATATGGAAAAAATGATAGAAAAGTATGATGATCTGCTCAAGATACATGAGGCGTTGGGTATAGCAATTGATAGATTAGATGCGGCAAGGAGTAGCAAAGCAGTTTGTGCCTAAGAAAAAATAGCTACCCCTTATTATCATTCGATAGAATTTTTATTATCTCCTGATATTCTGATGTCTTTTGGTAATCAGGTTCTTCTTGGGCAAGCAAAATACGTGCCAATTCTAATGCCGTAAGACTCTCAGAGTTTTTTTCCTTTAAACTTACACGGTCCTTTACCAGTTGATTTACAATTTGGTTTACAATTCCTGCCGCCTTATTGCGTACCGCGCGATGCAATAAGGTTTCTAGCCCAGGATCTTCTGCATAATGGCCTGATCGTGCAATCGTAATACATTGGTTTATCCCTGGCTTATGAGTACCAATGAGGAACTCAACGAATTCTGCATTGTCGTTTAAAACAGCGGTAGCGAATAGATCTGCTTTTACGAGTTTTGGTGAGTCGCATAGTATAGTTGATACACATTCAAAATGGTTCTTACTCAGGGCCATCCGTAGGGCTTCATCTGTTTTGTTCGGGTTATATTTCTTTGTATCGAGTAGTAATTTCACTAATGCAGGATATCCTTTAGTAGATGCAATTTGCAGAGGAGTGCTCTCAAAGTCTGCAGGTGAGCGGTGTAGATTGGGTTGACATATTATATCAAATGAAAGTAATAATTTCGTCATGGGAATATCGTTATTATCGACTGCAATATGGAGGGCCCGAGAAGGCAACGGCCTGCTTTGCATGGTGAGCTTAGTGAGTAGTTGTTCTGTTCCATCCAACGTAGTTTGATAAATGTTCTGCAAAACGAACTCTTCTAGAGCGTCATTATTGATAGTATCTGCAAGGTCTTTATCTGCGCTATGAAAAAACGGTAATCCTTGCTTCTTGCATTCGAGATATTTGATATAAGGGTCTACGCGCCTTGTTTTAGTGTCTGGACTTATAGAATAGGTAGCAACTAGGTCATTAAACAATGTGACATCATTTGATTTTATGCAACATAGCAGGGCATCATCAAGGTCTGGAGGACTGAATTTTAATCTATATCGTGTGGTGACATTACCATCGTCATCGCACTGAAGATACGCACTTTTTGTCAGTAGCTGCAAAATCTTGTTTTTGCTTACGATTTCCCAGAATTTTTTACTTACTTTACGCAAAGCATTGCGACTGGTTGGTGTGCATTGTATGGCCAACAGGGGCAAAACATCGTCTGGCAATGTGTCCATACAGTGACTATGACTAGTCAGGCTACACAATAGTGCTAATACAATACCTGCGTGTGAAAAAGATCGTGTCATGGCAATTTCCAAAAAATAGCGGTGAATGTGCGCCTATAAGATGCCACTTTGTATAAGATTGTCTACCTTTTTACTCTTTCTTGTATCCACAATTTTTGTCAGAGCAATATAAGATGACGTTCCCTTCTTTATCAGTTTTTTTGATCAAGAATGGTAACTTGCATTGGGGACACGGCGTGACCTCTATAGCCTCAAAGATAGCAAATTTACATTTTGGATAGTTGCTGCATCCCCAAAATTTACCGCCTTTCCAGACCCGTTCTACAATACGGCCCGTGCCACATTGTGGACAGTCAAAGCCAGCCTCATTTTGCTTGATATATTTACATTCTGGGTAGCCAGAGCACGCGATAAATGGTCCATATCTGCCTACCAATTCTCGTAATGGTCTGCCACATTTAGGACACGTTTCATCAAGTAATTTAGGTTTTTCTGCTGCTACTAATTCAATCACCCCTTGTTCATTACGCTTGAAATTTGAGGTGAAATTACATTCAGGATAGCCAAGGCATCCTAAAAATTCGCCACCTTTGCCAAAGCGAATGGCAAGTTTGTGTTTGTTACATTCAGGGCAGGTGATTTCTGTTGGTTCAACAATTTTTTTCTTGCCGTCTTCGCCTAAAAAAGCATCCAAATCATGCTGAAATTGGGTGTAAAAACCTTTTAATAGTTCGTCACGGCCCAGGTCTCCATGGGCAATTTTATCAAGATCATTTTCCATGAGTGCGGTAAATTTTATATCCATGATGCGGGGTAAATTTTTCACCAGCAAATTGGTGACAGTCATGCCTAATTCTGTGGGCACAAACCGTTTGCGTTCATCGAGTGTGGTGTATGATCGCTCCCGAATAGTGTTTAAGATGGTCGCATAGGTGCTTGGTCGTCCAATACCTTCTTTTTCCATTTCTTTTACCAGCGATGCTTCGGTATACCGTGCTGGCGGTTGCGTAAAATGTTGTTTAGGTTCAACGTCTTTAAGCGTCACCGCCTCTTTTGCTTTGAGCCCGGCCGGTAGCACTACTTTCTTTTCTTGTTCATCCTCATCGACGTCATATACTTTTAAAAATCCATCAAAAATGAGCGTGGATCCGGTAACTTTAAAAATGAACTCGCCGCCCTTAATGATTACTTGGCGTTGCGCATATTGCGCAGGTTGCATTTGGCAGGCGACAAAGCGTTGCCAAATGAGTGTATACAATTTTGCGGCATCGGGTGCCAAATATTTGCGTGCGATGGTAGGCGTGATATTGACATCAATCGGGCGTATCGCTTCGTGTGCTTCTTGAGCTTTCGCTTTTGTCTTGCGTTCAAACACATTCGGTTTGGTCGGTAAATATTCTTTTGGATACTGTTTGCTGATATAAGCGCGTGCCTGTGTAATAGCGGTATCAGAAAGGCGGAGCGAGTCAGTACGCATGTAGGTAATCAAGGCGACGGGTGAGCTTTCATCTTCAAGGGACATACCTTCATAGAGCTGCTGCGCCAATTGCATCGTCTTTTTGACCGAAAAACCGAGCCTATTATACCCTGCTTGCTGCAGTGAGCTAGTCATGAACGGTTCTAGGGGATTTTTTTTGCGTGTTTTATCGGTAATTTCGTCAATGATATAAGAAGCTTTTTTGCTATCGGCAGCTATCTTGTGAGCATCTTTTTGCGTACCAATTTCAGCTTTCTTTTTGCCGATATGGGTGAGTGCAGCGGCAAATGAATCCTTACCATACGCAAAGGTGCCCGTAATATCCCAATATTCTTCAGTTTTGAAATCGCGGATTGCTTGTTCTCGATCACAAATAAGACGTAACGCTACTGATTGTACGCGGCCAGCAGACAGGCCCTTAGTGATTTTTTTCCACAAAATGGGCGATACTTGATAGCCAACCCATCGATCAAGCACTCGCCGTGCTTGTTGCGCCGCCACTTTTTGCATATCAACACTGCCTGGATGTGCAATGGCGTCTTCGATAGCCGGCTTGGTAATTTCGTTGTAGGTAATACGATGAATTTTAGCACCTTTTTTGGCAACTTTTTTAATGTCCTGCTCAATGTGCCACGCGATGATTTCTCCCTCGCGATCAGGGTCGGGCGCTAAATAAATAATGTCTGCAGATTGGGCGGCCTTGCAAATATCGGCAATGACCTTATCTTTATCTTTGATGACCGTATATTTTATATGAATTTCATCATTGATTTCCACGCCCAATTCTTTTGAAGGAAGATCCTTAATATGCCCCACCGTGGACATGATTTTGAAATCTTTACCCAGTAGCTTGGATATAGTTTTGATTTTAGCGGGAGATTCAACGATTAATATTTTTTTCATAGGCATCGCAGCTTTGTTATCTCCAGAGGTTCTCTCTGTATTTGTTAATGTAAAAATATTGTCAAAATTACCATACTATTTACAAATGCCAAGTTTTTAGTGCTTGACGGCTGGCATCTATTTAAGTTTTTTGATATCACCATCAGTTACATTATTTTTTAAATCGTATCCTTGATCAGTAGCTCCCGTAAACCCCTTTAAAGGCCCCTGTTGCTTGTACAATTTATTTTGAGCCCAATTGATATAAATGGTTTTATTTTTGGGGAATTTTGCTTTATATAGAATATTTTGTGCAGTAGTTTCGCAACTATCGAGCGAGCTGCAATCGTAGATGGTGACGGTGGTTTCCTTTGCGGTGTTGAGTGGTAAATCTAAAAATGCATCTTTTAATACACGACGCAAATCAGGGCCGCCAAATGTTTTTTGTAAGAAACCGCCCACGCCTTTTTCTTTGATTAAACTGTCATTTTCTATGGTGACGTAGATAGCTTTTCCCGATTTATTATGCAGACTGAAGCCAATTTTGGTGGTATCTTTGCCGCCACCAGACCAATTATACGTCATTTTTGCGAGTGCTTGTTGCCCTACCATGAGACTTACAAGTATCAAAAGCCTTTTCATGATATACCCCCATTTAATTAATTCTGATTCATATTTGCATCTCACTAAACCTATATTAAACGAAATATTTTCTAAAAGTCAAATAGTTTGTTCGGAGTTGATTTTGTCCTTCCAATACATTATGGTATGGCAGTAGCGGGTATATAAGCCTGAAATTACACATTTTAGTAGTATGTGTGGTATTAAACCAGAAAATCAGAGGAAATTATGTATATTCTACGCGCATGGCGAGATTCGCTCTCTTTATTAGCCCCCTCTAATTTGAAATTGTTTTTACTGGTAACGCTTAAATCCACCTGGGAAACGTATAAAATACTTTTTACGCGGTGGGTGCCGATTGTGGTCATGGCGAGTGTAGTGGGGGTGACGTATATACTCAAAACAATTCTTTTGCCTTCTATACTTACTACTACCTTTCCACCATCATACCTTGGGCTCTACATTCTCTTTCTTTTGCTCCAAAGTTTTTTAGTGTATATACAATTGTATCTCGGCTATGCGGCAACTAGACCATCGATAGGTATTAAAAATGATGCTTATTTCTTACATTTTTGGCGCCATACTTGCTTATTGATGCTTATTCCGATTAGCATCATCGCTTTATTTTATTTCCTCAAGCTAATTCCGATTTATTTTTTAGGGTATTTTTTCCCGATCCCATACGTCTTGCTGATATTACTGATGCATTCTATATTCAATATAACTATATTATTTTTCCTCGATTCTGATGGTTCATTCAAGCAATTGTGGTGTTCTGTGGCGCGTACCTTTACGTTGGTGATATATAATGTACCACTCGTGAGCATAGTGGTCACGCTAGAGATTATAAGCGTTTTTGGCTATCAAGCGCTGGAATGCTATGAGATATGGTGGTTGGCGCCAATACCATTTATTATGAATATACCTCTTATTAATCTCTGGACTAATTTCTACATAAAAAAAGTCCACGAGCAGCCAGATCTGTATTTTGATTTACCAAAGTAACATAATGGGAATTATGAATATGATTGGTACCATACTGCGCACTCTCCTATCTCGCCTATTACTGATCCTCGTGATGATCTTATTTTTTGTTCCGGTGGTTATTTTTATGTTGCTCCCGCAGCGCATACGCTACGAAAGTAGATTTTTTTTCTGGTTGACCAGACTGTTTTACACTACCGTGTTGCGTACTGCAATGTTGCCGATTAAATATATTGGCCGTGAGCATATCCCCACGCAGCCATCTATTATTGCGGCAAATCATCAATCATCCTTTGATATCCCACTCGTTGGACAACTGGCTAATGGAGACGCCCATGTGTGGCTTGCGATGGCAGAGCTGCGCAAATCTCCTCTGTTGCGCTTTATTTTGCCGCGCATGGCAGTGTTGGTGGATACTGCAACGCCCATGAAAGGCATGCGCTCACTGCTGCAAGCAATGGCAATTGCCAAGGAACATAAGGCTCATATTATGATTTTTCCCGAGGGCGGCCGCTTTACCGATGGAAGAGTACATGACTTTTTTGGTGGTTTTGCTACACTGGCAAAGCGAATGGAGCGTAGTGTGGTTCCGGTATACATTCATGGTATTAATAAGGTGTATCCGCCCGGTGCATTTTTAGTGCATTGGCATCCGGTGACGGTAGTAATAGGAAAACCATTTACTATACAAGAAGGTGAAGATGACGAAATATTTAAGCAAAGAGTATATGCGTGGTTTGTTGATCAAGCGAGTAAGGAGTATCGCTTTTGAATTCTGAATGGTTTATACGTTTTGCACATATACAGTATCTCTATTTCTTAGTGCCAGTCCTTATTCTTGTCATATGGCTGCGCTCATGGATGATTAAACCGGTAATCTACCGGTATGCACTCGGTGAAACATTGCGTGCCGGGCACCTGACCAATTCAAGAGTACGGCAGTATATACTCTATGCGCTCCGTGTTGTGGCATTAGTTATGCTCGCGCTGCTGATCGCATCTCCGCAATTGGTTGATTTAAAATCCCAGATAAAGAATGAAGGCATCGACATTGTGTTGGTGCTTGATGTATCAGCAACGATGCAAATTAATGATTTTGATGACAATCGTATGCGCATCGATGTGGCAAAAGAGGAGGGAGTACGTTTTGTTGAACGACGTCACAATGATGCTATTGGTCTGGTATTATTTGCACGCGATGCGTTGTCCCGCGTGCCGCTCACCTTTGATAAACAGTTACTGCGTAGCATACTCAAAGAAGTGCACATTGGCGATATTGATGCCCAAGGTACCGCACTTGCCACGGGGATAGTCACCGCAGCCAATCGGTTAAAACAAAGTAAGGGTAAAAGTAAGATCATGGTAGTGCTCACGGATGGATCACCTGAAGGTGAGGATCTGGACCCATCAATTGCCATTGAAGTAGCAAAGCAGTACGGTATCAAAATTTACACCGTTGGCATAGGCAGCAAAGAGCCGCGCATGCTCCATGATGTATTTGGACACCAATTTTTCTTGCCACAGGTCAATGCACAATTATTACAACATATCGCCAGCCAGACTGGAGGTAAATTTTTCATGGTTACCGACAGCCGTGATATGCGATCTATGTATGATACTATAGATACATTAGAAACATCCACGCTTGATGTGCCGCTTTTTTCACGCTTGTATGATATGTATGTTCCGTATACTATAGTGGTATTGTTGCTCATCGTGTTAGAACTCTTTCTTTCATCAATGGTATGGTTTGGCATATGAAAACAGATATTTTTACCATTTCATGGGCCGCAGTTACGTATGCATGGCTTTTGCCATTGGTGCTTATTGTATGTGGCCTGGCCCTATATCGTATACGGCGTACGTATGCGGTGGTTAAGTTGCTGGCTGGCACCTGGATGCGGCAATTATTTAAACATGTCTCGCTGCTCCGTCAGGGCCTCAAGGTTTGTTTATTAAGTCTTGGTGTCCTTTTTCTAATCCTAGCACTTATGCGTCCGCAATGGGATAAAAAAGAAGAAGTGGTCTCTCAACAAGGGCGCGATGTTTTTATAGCACTTGATATTTCTCGCAGTATGTTGGCCGGTGATGTAAAACCAGATCGTCTTTCCTATGCCAAAAAGAAAGTGCAACAATTGCTCAAACGTTTGCGTGCTGAGCGTGTGGGGTTACTATTATTTTCAGGTTCTGCATTTGTCCAATGTCCCTTGACGGCTGATTATGCGGCCTTTAATTTATACCTTAATCAAGTAGATACGCAGACCATATCATCGGGCAGTACTGCGCTTGATCAAGTACTCAAAGAGGTGTTGCGTGTCTTTAGCCGTATGCCAGATCGTAAAAATAAATTGCTGATACTACTGACAGATGGCGAGGATTTTTCTCCTGATTTAGCTGCTATTAAACAAGAGGCCCAGCAAGCAGGGCTGCATATATTTGCACTTGGTGTGGGTACTGCCGATGGTGCACCAATCCCATTATATGACGAGCGTGGCAATCGAGTGGGGCATCAAAAAGATGATAAGGGAATGATTGTTATTAGTCGGCTGTATGAACCGTTATTGCAGAGCTTAGCAACTGATGTGGGAGGTATTTATATTCGCGCTTCAGATGATGAGAGTGATGTCGATCGTATCGTGCGTCATGTACAAAAATTTGAAAAAGAAAAATTTGATGATAAAACAGTCAGTAGTTTAGAGGATAAGTATCACTATTGTCTATTGATCAGTTTTATTTGTTTTGCGCTTGAGTGGCTCCTATGATGTATCTGATGTCTATTTTTTTTCTTATCTTCCCATCTGTTCTGCGCGCAGATCTAGCAACTGCTCTCAGCCATGGGCGCGCTATTGTGGCATCACAAAAAGAACATTGGCAAGAAGCGCAGGAGCGTTTGCAAAGCGCTTTGGTCAATAATCCCGATGATCCTACCGTATTATATGATCTGGGCGTTGCGTGCTATAAGCGGCATGAGTTTGATAAGGCCCAGGTCTATTTCGATGCAGTAACTCAGCAATCGGCTACGCCTGTGCCGTTAAAAGAACAGGCCTATTTTAATGCGGGCAATACTGCAGTCTCTCAAAAAAGATTACAGGATGCCGTTGCTGCCTACGAGCAGGTGCTTGCGCTCAATGAACATAATGAAGCCGCACGGCATAATCTTGAGTTGGTGAAAAAAATGCTGGAAGAGCAACAAAAACAGGAGCAGCAACAGCAAAAGCAGGATAAACAGGACAAAAATCAGCAGCGCAATAATCAGAATCAAGAACAGCAGAAAGAAAATCAGCAGCACGCAGAACAACAACAGGGTGGCGATCAACAATCGCAAAGCGGCGATGGCGCTGAGCAAGATAATCAGCAAGAACCGTCTGACAATCAGGATGATAACCAAGAGCAGAACAAAGGGCGGGGAAGTACAAACAAAAAAGACCAAAAAGAGTCTTCGCGTGATCAACAGCAGGACGGTGATGATGCCTTAGAACAAGAAGAAAATGAGACTCAACAAAAAAGTCAGCAGGGAAAACAACAAAACAAAAAAAATGAGCAGGCTGCCGATAAACAAGAGGGGGATCAGCAACACGGTGGCCAAGATAAGCGTCAACGCAAAGAAGATAAGCATGACAACCTTTCGGGTGATGAACGTGATACATCTCAACACCATACGCAAGATGAGCAAAACACGCAAGCAACAGTACAAACTGGCAAACATGATACGCAACAAAAACCGCAGAGCCCTGAGCAGCGCCTCGTAGCGCAATTGATGGAACAGCAAGAAAAACGGGATGCGCAGGCAAATAAACAGGTCATAAAACGTACAATTAATCAAAAATTATCAGGAAACCATGGTCAAAAGAGATGGTAAGGAGATGATATTTTTTTTGGTAATCATGCTCATAAGTATGCTGCAAGTGCAGTGCGCAGAGCTTGCGTTGCGCGTTTGCGATGTGCATGGTCACACGGTAAAACAAATACCCGTGGGACAGCCATTGACCGTATCGGTGATGATTAAGGGCACCGATGGCAAAGATCTTCAGCCAATTATACGTACCAAACCTTCACTGACGTTGTCTCGTGCGGGGCAAAATATGACGTTAGTGGGCAACAATATGGTTGCGATACAGTATATATATCGTAGCCGTATCGATGTGCCCGGGACCTATACTATAGGACCTGCGACTATTGTCTATCAGGGTAATACTATTGCTTCCAACGCAGTGAGTGTAGAGGCAGTAGATCAACCAATCAGCAGTATTGCTGATGGACGCAACGCACCGCAAGAGGTGTTTTTTGAATTATCTACATCCACGCGTACTGCGGTTGTTGGTCAAAAGATACCTATATCGCTTACATTTTATTACAAAGATAAATCAGTGCGTGTTATGAATGTCACTCAGCCATCATCGGATCAATTTATTCTTAAAGGGGATGCTTCCGGTGTGTTTGGCACGCAAGAATTACACGGTGTGCTTTATAACTTTATTCGTTGGGATTGGTATATCATTGCGCAACAGGCTGGTCGTATTGTCATTCCTGCGCATTGTGTTGATTATGAGCGTGAAAAAAAATCGAGTGGTCGTTTTGGAGGGCTTAGTTTTTTCTTTGATAGTGGCTATGAAAGCAAGCGTACGTATTCCAATGCAGTCAGTGTAACCGTTGAGGCGTTACCACCACATCAGGGGAACGTATTAGCGATTGGCACTTTTGAGTCTGCGCGGCTCAGCATTGAACCATCGGTTGCGCAAGAGGGGCACGCAATGGTGCTCAATCTTGATATTACTGGTGATACGCAATGGGAGACGATAAAAAGTCCCGAGCTTAATGGGATTCCAGACGGACTCCGTTGTTATGATTCTAAACAATATATGCGTAAAGATCGTGCGTCCACTAAACGCTTTGAATACGTTGTGCAGGGATTAAAGCCGGGCAAATGGCGTATACCAGCCCAAGAGTTTACGGTGTTTGATATATTGGCACGTAAGTATAAAATGCTCCGTACTGAGAGTGTTGTCGTGACGATACAAAAGGATAATAATGCACCAACCGCCCTGCATACTGATCACAAATCTACACATATCCCAGCTGTGCACGATGTGCCGGTAGTGTCTGATGATCTATTGCCCATTAATGAGCGGGGGCCGTGGAGTCAGATACCGGGATATCCACCACTTGCCCTCTGGTTGTTTGTGGTATTAGCACTGATGTGCGTATTGTCTTTTGGTCTGTCTGGTGGGTATCGTCTATGGTTTGCATATCGGACATCACGCCTTGCGCGCACGCGATCTGTACGAGCCTTTAGTGTAGCACGCGCCTTATTACAACAAGCGCAAAAAATCAATAATGTGCGAGCCCTTTATTATATTTTTATACAGTTATTTGCAGATTATTATAAGGTAGATCGGGGCTGCGTGACCCAAGTTTTTATAGAGCAGAAAATACGCGCAAGTGCTGTTTCTGAACAGGTACTCTCTCAATGGCAAGAATTTTTTGTGCACCTCTCGTCCCATGTATTTAGCAGACATACCAATACTGCTGGTAACCAGCACCTATTCACGTCTGCAGCGACTTGGGTTGATTTATGGGAGAAGTTATTATGAAATGGGTAGCGTTAGCAAGTTTTTTTGTAGGTACTCTGTGTGCAATTACCAATCAAGAGTTGTTTTTGCGCGCAAATAAGGAGTTTCATGACGGTAATTATGCGCATGCGTTAAAAGACTATGAGGCGGTGACACATAAGGCAAGTGCGGTGCTCTATAATATGGGCATCTGTTTCTATAAGTCTGGTCAGCTGTCCCAAGCACTTGCGTGCTTTAAGCATGCGCAGCGTATTGCGACGCGCGCTACTATACAGGCCATTATGGAAAATAGCGACAGGGTGGCACGTCGTATGCAGGTGTATCAAGCGCCGTCTAGTATAGCACGTATTGATGGCTGCATACGTTCGCAGACGGCAGGCACCTCGCTGCTGCAGTGGCAAGTTATTTTTTTGTTTTTATTATATCTGGGTGCGTTTATAGTATGGCGTAGTAAAAAACGCGTACGGTGTTTGGTTCTTGGTTGTTGTGTAATGGCGTGTGCGGTTAGTGTAATACCGATACTACGGGTCAAGTGGATAGATACCCATGTGTATACCGGTATAGTCATTAATAAATCTATGGCAGTGTATTCGGGCCCCTACAACCATTGTCATGAGCAAGGTACCCTTGTGGCTGGCCAGGAGGTGGCTATACTACAAATACGTGATGGATGGTATAAGATACGATATGGTACAATTCTTGGCTGGGTGCCGCAAGAATTGTTGGCGCCCACCTTCTGATCGTACCCGTGATTTTTATAAGGAAAGTTATAGATGTGGTAAGTAAAAAATCGGTTACTGTGTTTAGTTGTTTTGTCGGCATAACATCTCTTTTTATGCTACTTATTATGGTGCAGTACGCGTCGTTTCGTATGCATACGCAGCGGCTCATTTTTTTGCAGGAGCATTATCGTGTTTATTTGCAAGCAGCACGTACCGTGCTGGAAAAATATGGAGATGCAGGCAGGCGCGAGCTTGATGAGCTGTTATCAGTACCAGATGGTATTCATATTTTCTCCAGTGATAATCAAGATAATCCTGCTATTTTTATCAATAGAGAAAAGGATTATTTAAAAGAATCAACGATTTCATATTTTAAGCAACAACGACTTGATTCGTTATTACATCAATTGCGTAATGAATTGGCGATCGAAGAGAGTGAAGTTAAGATTTCTAAGGTACAAAAACGTAAAAAGACGGGAATACGGACACGTCGGCGCTCGTACCAATATGGCCCAGTTGATATATCGTTGATATGGCCGATTGCCAAATCTCAATTTTGGTTAAGTGCGTTTTTTGGGCCGCGCAAGTTGAGAAATGGGGCATGGGATTTTCATAGAGGCATAGACATGGCTGCCATGCGTGGTACGCCCGTAAAGGCAGCGGCGCAGGGTATGGTAATAGAAGCGAAATATGCTGCAGGGTATGGCAATAATGTGGTGATACAACATACCCATAAATATAAAACGCGCTATGCGCATTTAGATTCTATTGCGGTCAAGGTTGGCCAGCGTGTTGCGCAGGCTGATGTTATAGGATATGTGGGGGCTACAGGTAGAATTCGTAAAATGGGCTCTGATGGATCTCATTTACATTTTGAGCTGTATCAGGGTGGTAGACAGATTAATCCGATACCATTTCTGCAGGCAGCTCTATAAGAGAGTGTTTTATACGGTAATATAATAGTAATTTTTATATAAGGAATACTGATGGCTGTATCTATTGAACCCAGAAAATCAAAGTTTGTGCGTAATACGGTAGAATTTCTTGGTTTGCTTATACTGGTTTTTGTGGTGCGAACGTTTGGATTTGGCTTGTACCAAGTACCCAGTGGATCGATGGAAACTACGATGTTGGTAGGAGAACGGTTTGCTGCTGATAAATTTACCTATCTATGGCGGGCACCAAAGCGTGGTGAAATTATAGCATTTAATGATACGACCTATTCCTATTCAAAAAATCGGTTTATGAATCTTTTTGAGCATTATGTGTACGGACCTTCTAATATCACCAAGCGGGTGATTGGATTGCCCGGGGATATTATTGAGGGTAAAATTGAAGATGATAAACCAGTTATTTATATTAATGGGCAGAAACTTGATGAGCCATATTTGAATAAATATCCACTCCTGAATGTGTATTGTGAAGATAAAAATATGCTTATTGCTCAAATAGATCGAGAGATAAATGGGTTACTGCGTGGTAGATCAGTGGATCAGGTTATCCTGGATACGTATCGTATGCAAAAGTTAGCGTATCATATCAAAACGGCATCATATGATCCTGCATTTTCGTATGAAAACCAACCATTTTACCGGGTCAAACCCGATCGTGTAGTGACTGATGCGCATGGTAATCCGTTGCTCATTTATCCTGGTACCGTCGTGCATAAATCTATTGAGCGTATTACGCGTGGCAAAAGTTATTGGCAGGGAGCCGATGATTTTTATGTAGAATTGGCAGAGGATGAATTTTGGGTAATGGGTGATAATCGGCTCGGATCAAAAGATAGCCGCTGGTTTGGACCAATCAAAACTAATTTAATTCATGGACGTATTGTATTTCGTATTTGGTCTATCGATAGTGATGAGTCTTGGTGGATACTTGATCTACTCAAACACCCGATTGATTTTTGGCAACGAGTACGTTGGTCAAGATTTTTTCAAATCTTATCATAAGAAAGGAATTATGATGCAAAAATTGTTGCTTGTTAATGTTCTCAAGCCTGATTATTATAGCGATTGTCATATACGTGGCTCAATTAATGTACCATTAGATACACTTGAGGAGTGGGCAAAAAATATTGATAAGGATGCGGTAATTGTAGTCTATTGTACGAGCTATACCAGTACGATATGCTTGAGTGCTTGGCAGCGTTTGCATACGCTCGGATTCATAAACCTTTGGGCATATCATGGAGGCATGAATGAGTGGTATAACGCAGGATTGCCAGTCGAAGGCGCGTGTCGTCAAAATTATTTAAATGATATGGTAGAAGCTGCAAATGAACAATACTCTCACCAGGCGCGTGAGATCGATGTTCAGGAGCTTAAAAAATTGATAGCAGATTCTGTGTAGGTTGTAGCCTTAAAAATATAAAAATGGCTTTGCAGAAGCTTGAATTTATGGTACTGTAGTAAAACTTTGACCTATATACATTAGAATCATTATGAAGCTACAAATTCTTATAAAACCAATATATGTTACCTTTTTTTCCTTTTTACTGTGCGGATGTATGCCTGATGCAAAGAAGGTAACGCCATCTGGCGTGGTGGTAATCAATGTTTTGGAAAAAAAATTATATGATGATTGTCACATACAGGGTTCGGTGAGCGTTCCTTTTGAAGGGCTCGAGCAGTATGTGCAACAAAATTTAGACAAAAATACAGAAATTGTGCTCTATTGCTCAAATTATATGTGCTCTGCCAGTGGCCAGGGGTGTAAGCGGTTAAAGCGCCTAGGGTTTGATAAGGTATACGCATATGAAGGTGGCACTGCGGAATGGTATCAACACCAGTTACCCGTGGAAGGACCATGTACAGCAGGGTATTTGAAAGTACAACTTGCGCCGCCTGATCATAGCCAGGAGCACGATGTGGCCGTTATGAGCATGCAAGAGTTAGCGCGTAAATTGCATTTGAATGTTGAAAATATATAAAAAGTGTGGCGGCATAGCCAAGGGGTAAGGCAAGGGTCTGCAAAACCCTGATCCCCGGTTCAAATCCGGGTGCCGCCTCCATCCGCCGTCGCTCCTACGGAGCTAAGGCGTGATGCCACGCTGAAGCTTTAGCGAAAGCGGGCGGGCTGGATTGAGAGAATGTGTTATAAATGCACCCGCCGTCGCACGAAGTGCTATGGCGTGGTGTCACGCCGTAGTTTTAACGTAGGCGGACAAGTTAGTTTGAAATAAATCAGGGCAGGTTCACCCGCTGAAAAAAATTAGTGTGCCGTGGTGGCGGAATGGTAGACGCAAAGGACTTAAAATCCTTCGGACTTTTGTCCGTGCCGGTTCGAGTCCGGCCCTCGGCACCAGTCTACGCTTATCCGGGCCTTCCGGCTCGGCAAGCTACGCCTGGCTCCGCCAGTTATTTTATCTGAGCAAAAAAATTTCCCATCATATAAAAAAGATTCTTGACAAAAATGTGTGGTTATATAAGGTACAAGTTAGGTACTAATTGTTTGCTTAGCTTATAGAAGATAAATCATCGAGGGAACCTTAATGAATAAAGCAAAAATAGTTGAAGGCATGGCTAAATTGAGCAAGTTACCAAAAGCAACTTGCAAAGAATGTTTAGAAGCATTCATTTCAACCATCGGCAGTGCACTCAGACAAAATAAAAATGTGGTATTAACTGGGTTCGGTACTTTCTCTGTTATGAAAAGAAAGAGCCGCACTGGTATTAATCCATCAACTGGTAAAAAAATGCTTATTCCTGCAAAGAAAGTTCCAAAGTTCAAAGCTGGAAAAGCATTACGCGCTATCGTCAAGTAAGCTTTGACAGTAAGCAAATAATGAAGAGGTGTGTAACGCACCTCTTTTTTTGTGTCCAATTTTCTTGCTCATAATTTATGTATCAGATTATACTATCGACATACTAATATTTTTACATACTACAACGTAAGGAGCTCTGATGGCGGAACAAGAGGTAGTGACTGAGTCAGCGGGATGGTGGGAAACCTTGAAAGATCATGCTTACCAAGCGTGGGTTAAAATTCAAGAATCACAGAATCTATTATTGGCAATTGCTATTTATGGTGGTATCGGTTTTATAGCTGGGTATTTTTTGAAAAAATATGCGCATTTCATCGCATTTTTCATAGTGCTGAGTGTATTACTCGTCGTTATGCAACAATTTGACTATATCACATTCAGTATTAATTGGACTAAAATACAAGGGTCAATGTGTTTACCCGCCGGCGTTGATATGACGGTGCCATCAATAGCTGGTTGTATTTTTGAATGGACTCGAGCCAATGTTGCGCAGGCGGTCAGCTTGGTTGTCGGATTTTTAATCGGATTACGATTTGGATAATGACGATACACAAAAGGGGATAGAGCGTGGCAATCGGAAAAAAATATGTGGATGGGATTACCGATACATTAGTCAAGCTTGGCAAGTGCTCGCAGACAGAAGCAGATGCGATAAAAAAAGCCTTTCATGATTCTGACCATGATGTATTTGATGATTTTCTCATACAAGAGGGCTTGGTGGAGCGTGACGAGCTGCTTGAGGCGCTGAGCATGTATTACCAACTACCATCATTTGATGTAGTTGGTTATTTTTTTGAGACATTATTATTGCAGAAATTTCCGAAAGATTTTTTACTGCGCAATGCCATTATACCCATCGAGGTGGATGAAAATATGCTTTTAATGGTAGCCAGCGAACCTGATTTACCTGATTTATTGCCGCAAATAGGGGATTTTGTATCGTATGATATTTTGTTTTATGTAGGTCTTGAGCATGATATTTGTGATGCAGTTAAAGAATATTATGAAGTGGCGCTGACGCAAGAGCCCCAAGATGAAGATCTGCGCGAAGAACGTTTGCTCGCGCGTGAAGAACATGATATAGAATTGCAAGATATGGAAATTGATGCCAAGTATGATCAAGAGGAAGATTAATACTAAGCCATAGGGGTATACCATGCAAGGAGCCTCGCATAATACATCCGTCATCGCGTTGGTCGATGATATATTGCATAAGGCAATAGCACGCGGCGTATCGGATATTCATTTTGAGCCGACCGCTCAAGGGTTGCGCGTGCGCTTTCGTGTCGATGGTGTGTTGATTGATCAGCCAATGCTTGCGCATACTCTGATGGCACAGGTTATTTCACGCTTGAAAGTACTCTCTCAGATTAACATTGCAGAGCGTCGCATGCCACAAGATGGCAAATTTAGTATTCAGTACAAAGGGGCGCCCATTGATCTGCGGGTATCTACCTTTCCCTCATTATTTGGCCAGAAAGTGGTCGTGCGTATTTTAGATCGCGCACAACATATGATATCTTTGTCTTCTCTAGGTTTCGAACCCTCGATGCTTGAAGCGATACAACAATTAATTCATCGGCCGCATGGCTTTTTTTTGGTAACGGGGCCTACTGGTTCGGGTAAAACAACGACGTTGTATGCAGCATTATCAGCACTTAATTCGTCAGAAAAAAATATTGTCACCCTAGAAGACCCGGTTGAATATAATGTAGATGGCGTTATCCAAGGGCATATACATCCTGAAGTTGGCTTTACCTTTGAAGAAGGAGTACGTGCCGTATTACGCCAAGATCCCGATATTATCATGGTGGGTGAAATTCGTGATCGACAAACAGCACACGTGGCTATTGAAGCGGCGCTTACTGGACATAGTGTGTTAAGTACGTTACATACCAATGATGCGCCCAGTGCAATTATGCGGTTGATGGATATGGGTATTGAACCATTTTTGATCAATGCCTCACTGACGGGGGTGTTAGCGCAGCGACTGGTAAGAACAATATGTACGCATTGCCGTGTTTCTCATGTTCCCACGCCTGATCAGCGCCAGCTCATGGTGCGCTATGGCATTGAAGTACCGGTTCTCTATGAAGGTAAGGGATGTATACAGTGCGATGGCCTTGGCTATAAAGGCAGAACGGGTATTTTTGAACTTCTGATTATGAATGATGCTTTACGCTCCTTAATTATAAAGCAGCCGATTTTTGAATCTATTTATACACAAGTACGCAGTAATGGTACTCAGTCGTTGGCCTCAAGTGCTGCCAAAAAAGTGCATGCGGGGATTATTACGTTGTCCGAGATGATGCGTGTCGTGGCTTAGTATACCTCTCTTTTTAAAACATGGTTTTGATAAAGACGTGTGCTGTCCGTACTGATTCAGGTTCAGAACAAAATCTTTTCTAGGGTTCTTTACAAAGATTTCTATTTGTAGTTAACTAAAAGGAATATCATTCCAATTTTTTAACAGAAAGGGCTTTATGAAGCGCACCTTGAAAGCAGGCGTCATCAGTGATCAGTCACTATGCCCTGCGGTGTTTTTTGAATCTGGCATTTGTGCCTATCATTTCTTTTTCATTCCTCTCAATTTCGGAGCACACGCTATCACTTCTGCTCTGTGGACATCTCCTTGGCGCTGGTGGCGCTAATCTATTTAATCCCCCATTTTTCCCATTTTTTCTAATTGTTTTTATGATCTTTTTGATGATGATCAATAATCGTCTATCGTGCAATAACAAGGAACGATAATGAAAAAAATAATAGTTATTATCATCGCGTTAGTCGCGATCTGTGCTTTCAGCGCGCTATACCTATTTCGACGTACTCAGGTCAATCATACTGAGAGACAAAGCAAATACCGTGTAGCATTTTTTGTACCGGCGGTGCATCCATCCATGGATGATATCGAGCGCGGAGTGAGGGAACACCTGTGCGATCGCGAGGGTGTTATGGCAATAGTTGAAACATATAATGCGAATGGAAATCGTACTCTACTGCGCGCACAAGCAGAAGAGATTGTGCAGGGTAATTACGATGCAATTGTGACCGTTGGTGCCCAATGCTCTCAGGTAACACATGAATTATTGATCAAAAAACAGAGTAAGGTACCTCTTGTTTTTTGTGCTATTGATGACCCGGAAAGACTAGGTCTTGTACATAGACAACAGCGATCCGATGATGCTACGGGTGTACTTTCTACGTCTGATTACGCACGACAGCTACAATCACTTATAACACTAAAACCAACAATCAAACGGATCTTATTGGTCTATGATCCAACACAAGCCACAGGGTTTGAACAAGACCGCATGATCTTGCAGCACGAGGCGCAGAAATTAGGGCTTGTATTTGCGCAGGCGGAGGTGATTAATGCAAATGATATTGCACAAAAAATTCCATCTTTGCTGCCATCAACAGATGTAGTGCTGGTGTTGACCGATCATACAGTCGTGGCAGCGATTGATATGCTGGTGACGCTCTGTAACCGATATCAAGTATTGTTGTATACCTCTGAGTTAAACTCAGTCGATAAGGGAGCGGCACTCGCATTTGGAGTAACTGAGTATGACTATGGTGTGACCGCAGCGCAGCTTGTGTGCCGCATTTTGATAGACCAGCAAAAACCATCGGAACTTCCCGTTGTCAATATGGAGTCGCAAAAAATCAAGATCAATACTAAAACAGCTCCACAGCAAGGACTTATGCTTGATGAAGCGCGGCTGCAGACCTTGCGCTCTCAGGGGGCGATCATAGTATGAGTAAAATGCGCGTAGCGAGTTGTTATCAGGAGATACCATGTTAGAATTTATCTATATTATTTCAGAACAGGTACTTATTCATCTGCCGCTTATGTGTGCAGCATATATCAGTTTTTCGTTGTTGAAAGTGCCTGATTTGAGTCTTGAAAGTGCATATGTGACTGGCGCGTTGTATGCGACGGTGCTCATGAGGTATTTACCATTGCATTTACAAACGGTATCACTATTCAGTTTGATACTGATCAGTCTTGCAGCTGGCGCACTGGTCGGCTGTGTGTCAGGGCTCTTGACCCGCTTTTTGTCAATCCCTCATCTGCTGTCTGCAATTATAGTAAATGGGATGTTTTGGGGCATAAATCAGATTGTTGCAGGCGCCTATGTATCGCTGAGCGGGATGAAAAACGCACTAATATATGACCTGATTGCGCGCCATCCAGAATTGCCACTCTTGATGGTTATTGGTTTGTCTATTATTGCTTTGCTTATCTTTTTGTGTCGCACACAACTATGCTATGCATGGGCAGTTTTTGGTAGTTCACCTCATTTTTTTCGTTACTATGGCATAAGCACACACTACGTATTTATTGCAGGACTGTGTGTGAGTAATGCATTGGCTGGGTTGACCGGGTATCTCTTTGCGCAGTCGACTGGGTTTGCAGATATCAATATGGGTGTTTCAAAAACCTTATTTTGTATCACGGCTCTGATGCTCGGTAAAACGGTATGCATTACCAAGAAACCGATTATGCCATTGATCCCCATTGTCGGATGTATCTTGTATTTTGTCATGCAACAATTATTACTTAAAGTTGGATTTAATTTAAAATATTTCACCGCAGTCCAAGCATTACTCGTGTTAATCATCTTGATGGCGCATGCGCGCAAGACGGGCAATAGTGTCGATCATTTGGGGGTATAGCATGAACCAGAAAAATCGTAATTTGACCATTACTCATCTGTCATTTTCGTTTGCATCAGGTAGTTCTTTCTTTGCCGACATTTCGGCTACATTTGCCGCCGGCAACATTCATGGCATTGTGGGTAAGAATGGTTCAGGAAAATCAACACTGTTTCGCATTCTGCAGGGAAACATCAGTCGAGGAGAAACATTGGGTGGATTGCTTGAGATTGACGGAATATCTATAGATCTGAAAGATCCTACACAGCGAAAACAATGTAATAGGCATATAAAAGCCGTCGTGCAAAATATTGATGAAATGGTAGTACCAATTTGCACTGTGCAGCAAAATCTGCAACTTGCAAATCTGCCGTTGTTTCCCCGTCTTGCGCGGTTACCGCACATACATAGTTTCGAAGGCATCTTGAATAAAGCGCGGATCGATTTGTCTAGTTATGTGCACCAACTTTCGGGTGGGCAACGTCAAATTTTGGCATTACTCATGGCGCTACAACAAAATGCGCCTGTACTATTGCTCGATGAACCAACATCGGCGCTCGATATGCAAAATGCCCGTATGGTGATGGAATGTGTCAATGTACTTGCGCAAACAAAACAGCTGGTTGTGGTAATTATTTCTCATGATCGTGAATTGGTCAAAGAATGTGTAACGGGTACCATTTTTGAAATTCAACAGCAAGAAAATGGACAACGGAAATTACAGCAGATTGATGCGCAGTGCTTGCCCGTCTACGCTAAAGCTACTTCGGGCTGCACCTAGGCGATTGACTTATACTTCACAAGAGTGAAGAACTGGGCTTGTAAAAATGACGTGCTCTGTTACTCTGAACGATATGAGTTAATTACAAACGGGCGGGGACTACTTACGTGATTCAGGTCAAACAACTGCAGGTGTCTGTTGGGCAAAAAATAATAATTAATCAGTTAGATTTGTGTGTTGGCGCTGGGCAAACCCATGCAATCATGGGGCCCAATGGTTCTGGCAAAAGTACGTTGGCATATGCATTAATGGGTCATCCTGCGTATACCGTGACCGCAGGAGATATTGTGTTAGACTCTGATTCTATTGTTTGCCTACCCCCTGATCAACGTGCACGCAAGGGGCTTTTCTTATCTTTTCAACAGCCGCCGGTCATACCAGGCGTTGACGTACTTACTTTTTTGAAAGAGGCGCATAGCGCATGCACCGGCAGTACTCTTGAAATGGAAGCGTTCTTGCAATTAGCTACATCATGCGTGCAACGTATCAACAGTAAAACCGATCTTTTATACCGCAAGTTACATGACGGTTTTTCTGGTGGCGAGAAAAAACAGTTGGAAATGATTCAATTATTGCTGCTGCGGCCAAAGGTAGTTATTTTAGATGAAATCGATTCTGGTCTTGATATTGATGCGCTTAAATATGTGGCCTTCGGTATTGCGCATGCACGGCAAGAAAATCCCGCGCTCGCCATTCTTATTATTACCCATTATCAGCGCATTTTACGGCATATAGTTCCTGATAGAGTGCATATTATGTGTGACGGCGCTTTTGTGCAATCGGGTGATGCACACTTGGCCTCTGCACTTGAGCACAAAGGATACGATGGCTACCGTTCATAATAAGCCGTTCTTTAAAACTAAAAAGGGGATCAATCGTTCCATAGTGATCCAAATTTCTGAGCAAAAAAACGAGCCGGGTTGGATGACTGATTTTAGATTAAAAGCACTGGAAATTTTTGAGCAAAAACCGATGCCAGTCTGGGGTGCTGATTTGAGTGCATTAGATCCGAGTGATATCCACTATTATTTAAAACCGGTGGCAACTCAACACACAAGTTGGGACCAGGTGCCGCATGATATCAAAAACACATTTGATAAGTTAGGCATTGCGCAGGCTGAGCAGAAATTTCTGGCGGGTGTAGGTGCACAATATGAGTCTGAAGTAGTCTATCAAAAACTAAAAAAGAAATGGGTAGACCAAGGTGTGCTCTTTCTTGATACCGAAACGGCATTACGACAATATCCAACGCTCTTACAACGCTATTTTGCGACCGTGATCCCTGCGCATGACAATAAATTTGCGGCCCTTAATTCTGCCGTCTGGAGTGGCGGGAGCTTTGTGTATGTACCAAGCGGTGTACACATTGATATGCCATTGCAGGCCTATTTTAGAATTAATAGTGAGAGCATGGGACAATTTGAGCGCACACTGATTATAGCTGATAGCGGGAGCTGCGTGCATTATGTTGAAGGATGTAGTGCGCCGGTTTATCGTGCATCTTCACTGCATAGTGCAGTGGTTGAATTGATAGCACTGCCAGAATCTACCATTCGCTATACGACAATCCAAAATTGGGCACCCAATGTGTATAATTTAGTAACTAAGCGAGCGATAGCACATGCGCGCTCAACAGTTGCCTGGATAGATGGCAATTTTGGCAGCAAAGTTACTATGAAGTATCCCTGCATTATTCTCAAAGGTGAGCATGCAAAGGGACAAATTATCTCAATAGCAGTTGCCAAAAAGGGCCAGCACCAGGATGCAGGGGGGAAAATAATTCACTTAGCTGCGCATACGACGTCCAATATTGTTTCCAAATCGATCAGCAAGCAGGGTGGTATCACCAGTTATCGTGGATTACTTAAAATTATGCAGGGCGCAATCGGTGCCAAAGCACGAGTACAATGTGATGCGCTCTTACTTGACGCTGCATCATCGACCAATACTTACCCTACTATTGATGTGCGCGAGCAAGATGTTGATGTGGGGCACGAGGCATCGGTCAGTAATCTTGATGAAGAGCAGCTGTTTTATGTATGCAGCCGAGGACTTTCTATATCTCATGCGCGGGCAATGCTGGTCAATGGCTTTATCGATGCATTTGTGAAAGAATTACCGATGGAATATGCTGTAGAGATCAATCGCTTAATTGCTCTGGAAATGGAAGGATCGGTAGGGTAATAGCATGCAGTTAGCAGACAAGCGTATAATGCCAGGGGTGTCGCAAGCAATGGTGCATATCGGAGTGGAGTTTTCTGGTACTACCTGCTGTTTGACATCCGTTTTGCCTGCGGGCTTTCAGGCCGTTACCCTTGTAATAGAACGGGGAGTACACGTTACATTCACCGATACTTGTATACCATCAATATCTATCATCTTTGCATGTCAGCAGAATGCACGGGTAGTCTATCTGCTTAAATCAGGGCCGCAATCATGTCTTACCAACGTACAGATTGTATGGTACCTATCTGAAAATAGTAGCGTAGAATGTGTATTGATGGGCACTATTGTTTGTAGTCAAGTCGTTATGAATTTGGATATCTATCTGTGTGGTACAGGTGCACGAGCTTCATTGTATGCTTTGATTACCGTTGATCAAGGAGCGCAATGCAGTATTGTAAGTCGGCAAATACATACTGCCAGTCATACCACGAGCATTGTCCGGGTGCATAGTTTGGTTGGTGCTGGGCATATGAATTATCGCGGTGCCATTGATATAGAGCACGGTTGTGTGGATGCCAAAGCTATTCAATCTAATAAAAATATGTTGTTATCCAAGGCGGGTAAAATAGTTGCACTACCCACTCTGCAGGTGCGTACCAATCAAGTCAATTGTACGCATGGCGCAGCGGTGGGTACCCTTGAGGCAGAGCACGTGGCCTATTTACAAGCCCGGGGTATTGACGCGCAACGAGCCCAGGTATTGTTGCTAAATGGATTTTTGATGTCTGCTTTGGAAGGTGCTTCGGATGAGGCTCTGTGTTTTGCAGATAGGAATAGTGTGGCAATGGCGACGTCGAATAATTCAATATGTCATTAATCGCATAAGAACAGTTTATTTAAGGCATTTTTTTACAAAAACTATTCTTATGGTACCATGTAAGGATGTTCATAATTAATAGACCTCTTTCGAAACTCAAGTTCGTTCGCTTCCGCTCGCCCTGAGTGCCGAGCTTGCGAGGTGTATCGAAGGGTGCGGAAGTATTGATTCCTCGATACATTTTTACTTCGTAAAAACACTCGGAACGAGCGGAGAAAAGAAAAAGTATGATTTCGGAAGAAGTACAAAATGTTTAGATATGGGTATGGGATGTTTTTTCAACATAGATCAAATTTTTATGTATTGATACTTTTCGTTTTATTCTTGGGTTGTAGTGCTCCAGATGCACATGCCATGAAGCGTGTGCCAGAATCGACGGTTTCTAGTGCTGATACCACTGTTGTAACAGGAGCACACATTTTCCCAATCCAAAATCTAGTTGAAGATGTATTGCGCAGGATACTTGCCATGAGCAATAAGACGGCGATAGTTCAGGTATGCAAACAGTGGTTTACTTTTGCTAATTTCAAGCAAAATTGGCCCTCTTTCTGTGATACCTATGCAACGGTACTTTCATTGTCTACGCGTGATTATCAAAGAATCTACTATTTGATGCTTAAAGCAAATGATGTAGAGGGAATGGAAAAGCTGATTGTTACTGATAATGAGGTAAAGAAAAACTTTGAAGCGGTTTTTAAGATATTATATCAACATCCCGGGCAACTGGCACAATCTCAGCAGATGAAGGATCTGTTGGAAAAACACGGGGTTGCATTGATACGGAATCAATACCAGGGTATTCCTCGCACGTATGTTGAGATAAGAGAACAAAAACGAGCATTGCCAGAATCAGAATGGCCAGTAGCAGAGTATGAGAATCGTGAGTTAAGTAAAGAAGGCGCTGGACTGGCCGATGTGATATTGAGCAATGATAAACAAGCCCTGATGGACCTCATTGCTGCAAGTGGAGGGGTTTTACGCGAGGAGTTATCAAAAAGCTATGTATTAAGTGATGTCGTGGGGCGATATGGAACTATTTCGGCTATTGAGGAAGTATTCAAGTGGGGTGGTATGAAGATTTGTGACTTGATTGTGGCTCCAGCAATAAAGGCTCAAAGAATTGCTATTGCTGATTTTCTATTATCAAAGGGAGCGGATATTGATTTTATTTCAGCAGAAAATGAGATACTGAGTGAGGCCTTGCGTAGCTCAAATTATGCGGTATTGGAATTATTGTGCAAGCGTGGTTGTGGTTTAAACGACAGAAGAGAAATATATATAGAGTTAGATGGGAATGGCAATCAAGTCATGGAGCATGGGGAACAAATTGACGTCACGCCACTCATGTATGCGGTGTATCAACAAGATCCATTATTGGTCAAGCCACTGTTGAAGTATGGTGGCGCTAATCCATTTGAGGTGAATAATAGAAGTCCTTGGTTGGGTGATGTGTTGGATTTGGCCAAACGACTTGGCAACCAAGAAATCATTGATGCTATTGAATTGGCCAGAATAGTGGAAAAAAATATGAAAGCAAGATTGTTGCCGCAGAAACAGTCTGATGAAAGCAAGCACGATGAAAACGAGCCCAATGAAAACGGGTCCGATGAACATGAGCTCAATGAAGACTCGATGATGTTAGATGAACATGAATATGAAATCTGATTTTCCTATTTTTAACCAAAAAATTAATAGCTATCCACTGTGTTATCTAGATAATGCATCTACCGCCCAAAAACCAAAATCTGTGATTGATGCCATAGTAGATTTTTACACCACAAAAAACGCTAACATATATCGCGGTACTCATGCATTTGCAGAAACTGCAACTGCAGCATATGAGAAGGCGCGTGCAACGGTGGCAGAGTTTATTGGCGCGCGTGCCGATGAGATCATTTTTACCAGTGGATGCACAGAAAGTCTTAATTATGTGGCGCATGGTTGGGCAATGTCTCATGTTGGTCCTGGCGATATTATGGTGATTAGTGCTCTTGAACATCATGCTAATATTCTGCCGTGGCAACGGGTGGTGGCTGCTCGCGGTGCCCAGTTGCGCATTATCCCTGTGCATGCTGATGGTACGCTTAACCTTGATAACCTCAATGAAGTTATCATTCCTGGTACGAAATTGGTGAGTGTAACGCAGGTTTCTAATGCGCTGGGCACTCAGGTAGAACTGCAACCAATAATCATACGTGCGCAGGAGGTTGGAGCTTTTGTGTGTATCGACGCGGCACAGGCAGTTGCCCACAAACGGATCGACGTGCGGACATTAAACTGTCATTTTCTGGCCTTTTCTGGACATAAACTCTTTGGGCCTACTGGTATCGGCGTGTTGTATATCAAAAAAGAAATACAGCATCAGGTCGATCCGTATAACGTGGGTGGCGGCATGGTGTTGCAGGTATCCTGGCAACGCAGCAGTTATCTGCAGTCGGTCAATAGATTTGAGGCGGGCACTCCTGCAATTGCGCAGGCTATAGGGCTTGCAGCGGCGATTCAGTACCTAAATGGGGTCAATTTTGAGGCCCTTGCCGTTCACGAAGCCTCGTTGTGTGCCTCTCTGATCGAAGGACTTGCAAAGATTCCGGGAGCACGCATTGTAGGCCGTGTGGAGCAATTAAAACAGACCGGACACATAGTAAGTTTTACCCTGGATGGTATCCATCCACATGATATAGCGGCGTTTTTAAGTGAACGCGGTATCTGTGTACGGGCTGGTACTCACTGTGCACAGCCCCTATTTCAAGCATTGGGCCTTGAGGGCAGTGTACGCGTCAGTTTTGCAGGGTACAATACCAGGCAAGAGGTTGATTTTCTCCTGGCAAGCCTGGCAGAGTTGACTACGGTGTTTAGGGCATAAGGGTGCAGCGTAGTCCGATTTTTTTAAAAGATTACCCTGGGAACCCTTGGTATAGTAGGGCCCTGCCCGACGACTTGTCCTCCGACTCGCCACGGCATAGCCTAGGCGTAGCCGGGAGTTTTAACGAAGGAGGAAGCCTTGGCGAAGTAGGGCCTTTGACAATAATTTCTATATGTAATATATTTTATATATAAACACCAGGTATATGCATAACATTAAAAAAGGAGGTTTTTTATGTCTTTGCTTGTTCGTTCTCTACTGGTTACCCTTATGGTTTCCTGTCTATGTACTGGTACCATCAAGCCTCTATTTTCATATTTTAATGCGGCACGAGACCTTTTTGCATCGCGCATGTCGCAGGCGACTGATGAAGAAATTGCCTTTCTTGAGTCTCAGGATAATGCTTTAGAACAGATAGAGGCCATGCGATTACGTATCACATGGGCAGATTGCGCGCATCCACTGGTAGCTATCAGTGTGGAAGATGTGTTGAGTACGTGTGTATATACTCCCTTAAATTATATTGGTGCCAAAACTGGTTTTAATACCTTATACCAGTGGTGTGCAAAAAAAATAACGTGGAAGCACGTAATATCTTCATTTGCACGTGGTGTACTGGTTGGCGCTGTGATATTTTCAGTCAATGAAGTGGTAAAAAAGAAATTGCATCCACAATGGGTCAACAATAATTATTACGCAAGAACCGTTGCTTCAAAAGTATCTGCGCGCATAGCAGTCGCCGTGGGGATGGGCTTACTGGGTGCTTGTGCTGCAGATAATAGTATATAATCACCCGGTGCTTAGATTTTTATACCAAGTCTGATAAGTTCAGTTTTCGTTTTGCCAACATTTTTATGGGTAATACCCGCAATGCCGCATTGCTGTGCGGCGTCTACGTTTTCTTTTTGATTATCGATAAAAATGCATTCTTGTGCCTTTAAATGGTAGGTTTCCAGGACGTGCTGGTATATTTGTTTATGCGGTTTAAGCATTTTAACCTGCGCTGATATGACAATCCCGTCAAAAAGTTGAGCAATATCCGGGTATTTAGTACGCAGTATGTCATAATGTTCATGTGCCAAATTAGAAAGTAAAAAAAGTCTATATCCATTGTGTTTGAGTTGTTTGGCAAGTTGTATCATTGGTGATATGGGTGCGGTAATATCAGCCAAATGTTCTGGATTTAAGGTGATATCTAAAATACGTTTGGTCAGATCTTTATCATGTTCATTTTTAAAATAATTTTTGGCAGCCAGAGCATCAATGTGTTGTGCGAGCTCTTGACGCACTTGAACATGATCTTTGTCGCCCAATTGCCAATCCATAATGCAGCAGGGCATAGAACGGCCACGGTGCATTAAAGGAATGGTGTGCGTTTTGACTTCGTGCGTGCTAATACATTGCAAGGCATCCAGACAGATACTTTCTGGGGTACTCCAGGTGCGTAGGGTATATTTGGCTAAATCACCAAAGCCGATTTTTTTCACAAAGGCTGGCTTATTCTCTTTAAACAGCACACCTTCCAAGTCAAAAATAATAATTTTTTTTGCGTTCTTGTGCATGGTTCCCCCAAATAACGTTGCTGACAGTCCTGTACTGTTCGTCACCAGTATACCGCATGACAATATTGCTATAAATATTTTTGATAAATTCATTTTTCCCCCATCTCATATAATGCAATAATTTCAATATGTTAAAATAGAAATTTTATTTAATGATATAGTAGCTCAGTTTGGTCGATTTGGGCAATAAAATGCTTATTAATGACTAGTGTTCTCCTGGAACCCATATTGTTTTTTGCCATAGGGCTGTTTCTTTGCATGTGATATGGTATAGTGTCAGTACTTTATCGTGATATGAAAAATATACGGAGATTAATGTATGCAAATAAAAAAAATGGTATGGGTGTTGGCGATTCTAGGTGCGCTGGTCATGGTTATGTATTATGCGGGCGTGGGCAAATATATCTCCTTTGAACATATCAAAGAAAATAGGGCAACATTACTCCATTTTGTGGATCAATATCCTCTATGGTCTGTATGTGTATATATTGGAGTGTGTGCGGCTATTATCGGTGCTGCCATTCCTATTATTGGCGTATTAACCCTGGTGAGCGGTTATATGTTTGGCGTCTTGTATGGCACGATTTATGCAACTATTGGCGCGACACTCGGCGTGGTGATCATGTTTCTGGGTGTTCGTTATATCATTATGGATAGTATCAAGGAGCGATATGGTAGGCAGCTGGCCCAATTTAATGCACGGTTGCAAATCTATGGATACACCTATTTGCTGACTTTGCATTGGATGACCGTTATTCCTTATTCAATAGTGGCTATTCTTGCCGCTCTAGCTGATGTTCCTCTGGCGACCGTGGTCTGGACAACAATCGTTGGCTCAATTCCGATGATCTTTATCTATGCGCTGGCCGGGCGCCAACTGGGCACGGTAGAAAATGTGGGGGATATTTTTTCATTGCCTGTCGTCATAGCCTTTATTTTATTGGCATTATTGGCACTTATTCCTATGGGTATACGCAGGGTACGGGAATTGACTGATATCTCCTAAATTGAGGCAAAAACTATTGTATAATAAGGCTTTGTTATGGTATTTTGATAAAAAATAGGTAAGGGAAAGGATTCACTTTTTACCCATGTTACAATAGTAGGCTGATAATCTAAACCAGTATCAAATCTGAAAGGCAATAGGATGAAATTAAAAAATATGGTAATGCTTACATTGTTGCTGACTCGTTGTATCGGTGCTATGGATCTGCAGGTAGATAAAGAAAAATATGATGGGAATACCGATCTATCTGGCACCTTGATTGACGCAAAAACATTGCCAAGGCTCGCAAAATTATACACGCCAGGTACGATAAGATCAGCTTTAAAATCATGGTTTTATGCCCAAGCGTATAATGCGCCAATTTCAGAAAATAATGCAGTGGTTAAGTATAATAAAGATATAATTACTCAATTTGCCGCATTACCACTGCCTCTTTCTAAATATACAGAGGAGGGAGCAATCAGGGGGGAACTACTAGCAAAATTACAAGGATCGCGCAGCAAAAGTTTCAACTATATTTTTAACATAGTCGAAGGGTATCGTCTGTATGTGACGGGGCTTGGCAATCGTATAAATACCCTTATGTCTGGTCAAGAGCTTGTGTCAGGTACCTGGTGTGATCCTTATGCAGATGACAGGCAAGATAAAATGCAGAAAGACCCCTCATTTTTAGACAACTTTGCCAGGATCCCGACCTACCAGATGCCCAGTATCTTTGCCAATTATTTACTGTTAAAAAAATATATCAACCAGCATAGTTTAAAATACGTTCTTGTACCGGACACGTATCTGGTGCATATTCCCGGCACTCCAAAAGAAGTACGCGACGACAACTATTGCGTAGTGCAACAGGTGATACAAGACAAATTGTTGAATTTAAAAACAGATCCGCAGGCATGGTCAAAAATATCTGATCAAGCATTAAAAGATCTATTTATGGCCTCGAAGGTTGGGTTATGGAATATTAAAGACAATCTAATGATTAATAATGAAGGCCAATTTGTACTGTTGGAATTGGAGCAGCCAAATAACAGTGATCCACGTACTTTTTTTAATAAAAAGATGGTCGAAGATGAAAAATGGGGTGATATTCGCGGATCAAAAGCATGGGCGCGTTATATTGTCAATGGCCTTGAAGCTATTAAAACAATAATTACTCAAGCGCAGACGATGTGTATAGATGTAACAACAAAAGAAGTACAAAATCAGACTTTATGGGATACGCTCGAACGCAAGCGATTATTGTGGCTTGAGCTTATAAGGCAACACCCTGCCTTTGTGCAAGAATACAGTTCTGAGCAACAAAACCAGATGAATGCGCTGGCAAAAGAGTAGATTACAATACTTCCCAATCCTGCAATTGCTTTTGAACAGCAACTGGATCATCGTAGAGGATGCTGTTGATCTGTGCATTGCGTGCGGATAAGACATTTGCCTTTTTATCATCGATGAAAATGCAGTGAGCGGGATCAAGCTTATAGGTTTGCAAAAAATGATGGTAGATACGAATATCCGGTTTTTGCATACCAACGTGTGCCGATGCCATAATCTCGTCAAAATAACGAAAAACATGGGGAAAATAGGTATGCATGATTTCCAGCGAACGGTGTGTAGCATTGGAAAGTACAAACAGTCGGTGGAGTGGTGAGCCGTCAGCTTTTTGCTGTGCGCGGCATGCTTGTAACAGCGCAAAGCCTTCGGGTATCAGACTAAATACTTTATCAGGGGCTTGTTCAAAAAGTTCATCTACCTGTTGAGGATCATAATTAAAAATCACATGTCCCAGATCAAAAATGATATTTTTGGTCGGACGTTCTATAGATTTGTTCATACAATAGTTCCGTGTGCGGATCTAGGTGACGTGTGCATATGTTGCTTATATGCTCGCCTGACCGCGTTAAAATCAGGATGTTTATTAGGATATCCTGATGAAGTACATAAAATGGTTTTAATACCCAGTGATGCGGCGGTATCAATGTTTTCTTGTTGGTCATCAATAAAAATACAGTCCTGAGCGTTTAAATCGTATAGGTTGAGTAATGTGTGGAAAATAGTGGGTGATGGTTTCATATCATGCTGTGTGCCAGAAATGATAATACCATCACATTGATCGAAAATATCCTTGTGTTGCATGTATAATAATTTAAACGTAACAGCATCAAAATTGGACAGAATATAAATGGAGATTCCGTTTTTTTTACATTCTTGGACAAATCGTATACAGTCGTGCACCACGCAGCGACTGGCGACAAAGAGTGTTGGATCAAAAATGAGGCGTGCCAGTTTGCGCACGAGATCCCGTTCTATCGTATTGATAAATAAAGATCTATTACATGCTATATACTGGGTAATATCATCCAGTATTGTTTTTGGTTCTACAGTGCCCATAAGCCATTGCTGCATGAGCAGGGGCATGGGTATGCCGGCATCATCATAAATAGGTGTTTGAGGGGGGGTATGCATAGGTGCAATGGCATTGAGTATTTCATATAATTTTGTTTTAAGATGATACGGGCTTTTACCGCAATATAACCAATAATATGCCAGTTGCGTGGGTCCCAAGTGCCAAAATATCTGGCGTGTATTGGTGGTGAATAGCACCCCATTCAGGTCAAGAATAAGCGCGGGGCCTGTGTGTAGATACCCGTGCATCAGTAAAAATATCAATGCGGAAAGTAATGGATGATGGTTGATCTTCATATCATTAAAGATACTGTATATGCATAATTATGCAACATGGTCAAAGAGGCTAAAATGGGATACACTAACGATAATTACCAAAAATCATATAAAAAAAACGTATGACACAGCTTTATCAATACCAGTTAATGGACCATTACCGTAATCCGCGCAATCAGGGGACACTAGAGGGTCCCGATTTCAAATCGGGTGTTTTTAATCCGTCCTGTGGGGATTCGGTCGCCATTGAAGGTGTTATAACGGATCAGGTTATAACTCATGTTGCCTTTCAAGGGAGCGGCTGTGTAATCAGTCAGGCGACTGCCTCACTATTGACTCAGGCAGTGAAAGGTAAAGCGGTGGATGAAGTGGCGCTGCTTGATCGCGACTGGGTTATGCGGTTAATTGGGATTGAATTGGGGCCGGTCAGACTGAAATGTGCGCTGTTACCGTTAGAGGCATTGCACGAGGGAATTAAGCAGTATAAGGCTTAGTGAAAGGGGATTCTACGATGTTGAACCGAATACAGCTTATGCAGGCGCTTACATCGGTGAGTTCCGCACTATTTGTGGATAACAGCAATGCCTATACAGTTGCCCGTAGCGCGTGGGAAACTATAATTAATGATACCGAGTTTTTAGCAACCGCACGTCGCATTGAAACCAAATGGGCAATTCCTTCATGGACTTCGCGCCTTGATACCATAATACCGGTACCAGCACTGTCAACGGGGTATCAAATAGTTTCAGTCGATGGGTCACAAATATACCCCGATCGCCACCAAGGAATTTCCTGTTATTTGATTAATATTGGCTCTGTGGTGATTCACTATGGCGCATCAGTGAACCCAGTGTTGTTTGATTCGCGGCCTACTGTCTTTGCCGCCACTGATAATGATGAATCATATCAGTCGGTTAATATTCATGAACTCATTAATTGTCGGCGTCAGGAACTTGAATTACAGGCGGGTCTTGCGCTCATGACATCGGTACATGCACATAATCAGCGCAGTTTGTTACTATTTGATGGTTCTTTGGTCTTTTGGAATCTTGAGGCGAAAGATTCGCAGCTGAGTGACCTGTTTCTATCCACCTATTTGGCAACTCTGTACCAACTGTATCAATGCAAGGCTCTATATGCAGGCTATATCAGTTTGCCCAAAAGCCGTGAACTGGTGAATTTGGTGCGGCTTGCGCTGTGTAATTTTAAGGTGGATGATGCGCATCTCTATGCCGTCGTTGATCCAGTAGTAGATGCCACCATAGCATCCTTTTTTTTGGTCCCCCATACGCGTACTATAGTATTTTGTAATAATGCTGCTATTAGCCGCTTGTATCCTGATGCGTTACACCCCCACTTTTTTTACCTGCACGTAGGTGATGAAATTGGGCGGGTTGAAATTCCCGGTTGGATAGCGGCTGATGAGATACTCGTAAACCACGTTGCATCTTTAATTCTTGACCAATCAATCAAGGGAGCTGGATATCCGGTTGCGCTGGCAGAGGCCCACGAACAGGCGGTAGTGAAAGGGCCTGATCGTGATTTTTTTTATCACGCGTTATACAAAGAAGGTATGGTACATGATCGTGCTTTGAGCCCATCGGGCAAAGTTTTGCGCAAACGTAGAATTGGCATATAGACCAGTTTTAGCCTAAAAATTTCTTAAACAACCCTGAAATAAATCCACTTTCACTATTTTCTGTTTCAAGCATGGTTGAATATTCGATGATTTTTTCCCGGGCTTCCTTAGACAATTTTTTTGGAATATGGCATTGAGTGATTACCATCAAATTACCACGTACCTTGCTGCGTAGTTTATGGAACCCTTTGCCAGGCACTATGATTTTTTCACCAATCTGGCACCCTTTTGGTACTTTGATGGTTTCTTTAGACCCATCAATGCTCTCAATTTCGACCTGGCAGCCTAAAACGAGTTGCGGATAGCTAAGCAGTAGATTGCAGACTAAATCATCGCCAGAGCGGCTAAATTTTTTGTCTACAGCTATTTGTATTTTGATGTAGAGGTCTCCCGCAGCTCCTCCATAGACCCCCGCGTCGCCTTTGCCACTAATACGTAGTTCAGCGCCATCAAAGATTCCCTGTGGTATAGTGACACTAAATTTATCGTATCGTTGCACGCGTGATTGACCATTACATTCAGTGCATGGTGTAGGGATTATGTATCCGTGTCCGCTGCAAGAACTGCAGGTTTGGGCGTACATAAAAAAGCCTTGCTGGCGATGTAATTGCCCCGTGCCTTGGCAGGAAGTGCACGTTTGGACTTTTGTGCCCGGTTTTGTGCCGGTATTTGCACATGTTTCGCAGTTGAAAAAATGGTAATAAGTTACCTCTTTTTTAGTTCCTAAAAATGCCTCTTGCAGGTTTATAGAAATTTCTTTGGTCAGATCATGGCCACGATGTGGTTGTGGTCCGGTTGATCGTTGCCGTTGTTGTCTGCCGCCAAACATTTCTCCAAAGATATCGCCAAAATTGGAGAAAATATCATCCATATTCATACCGCCGTGCTGGTGACCACCCATATTTTCAGTGCCTGCATGGCCGAATTGGTCATACGCGCGCCGCTTATCTGCATCAGATAGTATCTCATATGCTTGGGCTGCTTCTTTAAATTTTTCTTCGGCCGCTTTGTCATTTGGATTGCGATCTGGATGATATTTCATGGCTAATTTACGGTACGCAGTCTTAATTTCATCGGCCTGTGCAGTACGTGATACGCCCAGAATTTCGTAATAATCTCGTTTATTCATGGTACTTTATAATGGCATGTTAGGGGATTAATAGTAATTTAATCCTTACTATATCAAAAATAAAGAGAATGTTTATATTTTCTTGCGCAAAGCGGCTTTGGCACAGCTATGTAGGTTGTTCTTGCTGATGCACAGAAAGTACCAATTGCTGTAGCTGCTTATATTTATAGCAATCTGCGCCAGAATGTTTGACGTCCCCAGGGCGCGCCGGGTGAAATTCTACAGAGCCATGATAAGCAGGATACTGATGTTTGAGTTGTTCTATCATAGCCAGTAACGTGACACTGCTTCCAGTCGCGATGTTAAAAATGGCACCACTGGTATATGCAGGGTCTGCGGCAGCAACAATCAGATTGGCATCGACGACCTCATCAACATAGATAAAATCTCTGGTCTGCATGCCATCACCAAAGATGATAATAGGGAGATTATGCTCCATCTGAAAGCTGAATTTCGCAATGGCTGCACTATAGGCGGCATGAGGATTTTGTCGTGGACCGTAGACATTAAAATAGCGCAATCCCGTTGTATGTAATCCATAGGTGCGACTGTACTGTTGAGCGTATACTTCTTGAATGAGCTTAGAAGCACCATAGGGGGATATAGGCGCTGGTTGATTTTCTTCTGAGCAAATACCCTCTTTTTGGCCATATACAGAGGCCGATGATGCATATACAAATCGTTCTATCCCATGGATTCGCGCCGCTTCCAGTAAATTAAAGGTCCCGTTTACATTGACTTCATGGCACGTAACGGGTGCGAGCACCGATCCTGGTACCGAGATATAGGCCGCTTGATGAAAAATAATCCGCTGTCCTTGGACTGCATCATGGCATGTTATAGGGTCAATAATACTGGCATGCATAAAGGTTATATGGTCTTTAAAAGAGGCTATGTTATCAAGGCTTCCCGTTGATAGATCATCTAATATAGTAACTTTTGCACCTAAAGCGACCAGTTTTTGTGCTAAATGTGATCCAATAAAACCACAGCCGCCGGTGACTAGAACGGGTTTATTGTAATAAAAAGTGGCGAGCGTGCGCATAAGGTCTCCTTGCTGAGTAGTGTGTGCGAAAGATAGTAAAACAAACGGCATCAATAGGAACAATTTACGCATGAGGTGCATGCACTTTCTCCTTAATGGCAGTGATGGATGGTTGGATGAGAGCATGTGTCGTTTTATACGCAGGAAGTACCGTGAGTGTGTCAGCAATTTTTTTACCATCAAGGACGGCTTCTTGCATGCTCGAATATTTCCATTCCCCGTAGCGGCCAATGGAATATACCTGTTGTTTGCTCAGCGTGGATAACAATTTTGGCAAATATTGATCCCGCCACGTGTCATAAATAACGTACGCATGTGGTATCGGGATGATGCATTCGGTCACTATCTGTGCATTATCAATGTGTAATAGGCGCTTGGTGGCGGCGATCGCTTCCTGTGTGGTGCGTGAAACCCAGGCGGCTGATTTGCGTAGATAGGCAAATTCACCATACAAAGAGCTATGGCCGGCGGGTACGCTGCTGGTAGCAAAATTGTGTGGAAACCCCAGACGGTAAAAAGGGTATTGTTTTTCGGGAAAATAGATCCAATGTTTATCTGATAGGTCATCCCTACTTACACCCAGATTGAAATTGAGCACTTTGTTGCAACGCAGATAGCGGTGCGCGTTACTCAAAAATGAGTCTGATTTTTCCTGCAACCTGTTGAGTAGTACATCAAGGGGTATGGTAGTAATCAATTGGTCAAATGGTTCACAATGACCATTGGTGAAGATAACAGTTTTAGTACGCATATTAATAGTTTTGACGCAAAAGTTGGTGCGTATTGGATTTTTAATGTGCGTAGCAAAGCGGTGCACCCACGACATAATGCCGCCTTGTTTTGGATACAGAAAATGTGCGTTGTAGCCAATTGCTTCATTATACGTATCGTGTAGGGTGCCACGCAATATTTGTTGTAATGAGGTGCTTGGTACAAAACGATTGGTCCAGCTTGCGGTTATTTTGCGCACATCATAGGCAAAAATTTTGTTCTGATAGGGCATAAAAAAATGGCGTGCAAACCCGACTCCAAAATGCTGATGCACCCATTGCACGAAATTGTGAGGCTGTTTTTTGTATTTAGGCCGGGATATGTACCCATCGATACATTCGATAATGGTATCGATGGGTAAACCGTGCAAATTAATTTGATAGGGGTAGCGGGTATATGTTTCTTGGGAATAAATAAAGGAACGGCGGTTGATAACCTGTAACTGGTCTAGCCCTACAGTTTGTTCAATAAGTGCACGAAAATAATCATCACTGGTATGTAGTAAATGTCCGGTGAAATCAAAGGTGAATCCATCTTGATATACTGATTTGCATAGCCCACCAATGGTAGATTCTTTTTCAAACAGCTGATAATCAAAAAAACCTTTTTTTTCCAAATGATAGGCTGCAGATAGGCCGGTAAGTCCAGCTCCAATGATGACAATTTTGGCCATACACTCCTTTTTTGCGCTTCATACTTGAAAAAGACCCATAACGGACACCAGTTATAAAAAAAATGCGAGGCAATGTCAATGCACGCTCGGTTGGGGCGAGCGGCGGGGGAATTGAGATGAATGGCTTTTTATTTAAGCGTATTAAAACTCAGCTGTAATGATGCAGTGGTGCATGTGTGCTGAAAAGGAAGGGGAAGATCATTTTTTTCCAGGCTAAACGATCCCTGTTTTAAAATGAGTTCTAGATTGTCAGGGACAGTCAATACCACATAAAATACCTCAACAGCGCCTAACGTTTGTCGTTCGTCGAAGGTGAGTATGAGTGTTTGCTTGGTGTTATTCCAACAGCCGTCGCATACTAAATAATCATCGATAGGTAAAAAATCTTTCTTAGTTGGATCGAAATTTTTTTTATATAGGGATGCTGATAAGGTACTGATGAAGGGGCCATGCCAGTGGAGCTTGAGTTGATGCAGATGTATAGAATCTTTGACTGATTTTTTACGGAAGGTGATATTGCCAACTAAAACCCATTTTCCACCAAATTGTGAACAAGAACCATCCGTATCATCCAGACAATGCCACGTTGATTCGAGGGTTACAATAAAATCGTCATGAATGGTACTGCGTTGACCAACCAGTTGGATAGTGCCAAATACAAAAATAGATCCGATTACACCAGTCAGTTTCATGGTTCTCTCCATCGTATGCCATACTTGTATTATAAAGTATCATACTTGTGTGGATGACATAAAGTTTTTTCTAATATTTGTTGAATAGCCTATGGCTGGTTAAGGTACTGGTTACTTAGGTTGTTGTCATTTATTAGAATATTACACAATATTTGCGTGGTTTATCGCCTAAAAAAGCTGGTATTGGGGGGAATGATGTACTTGCTTCTTTCATGATATACATTATAAATTTATCCATGGCAATATCACCACTCGATTGTGCAACAAACATATCAGATAGGCTGCCATTTTTCTCTAAAGTAATAGCGATTCTTGGCCATGATGTTGGCCTACGCATAGGACATTCTCTTGCATGAATTCTGCATGAATTTTCAATGCAAGCAGCTACTTTTTCCAAATAACGGCCCTCTTTTAGTTGATGCTCACTTATTTTGGCATTGTTGGTCGGATCTCCAATCATCGATATTGATAATGAGATTGTACCGGTTCGTATGATAGTTGACGGTTCTTGTGTGTGATGTTTGTTAAAGTTTTTCGCAAGTGTAGCTAGGGTTACTTTCGAACGGTCAGATGTTGGTGTGGTGTTACGCCGTTGTCTTGGCGAAGGCGAATTAAAAAGTGATGAGGGAACATAATCAGGATCGTAAGGGAGTTGTTCATGGTGTGATATTTTGGTGGTAGCTGGTACTGTCAAATCTCTGGATATTTCTTGCATGTTTTCAGGAATTTCTACTTCTGTTTCTACCGTTTTTTTAATTTTTTGGTCATCTACTTGGATGGTCGCTTGTGTTTTTGTATCTGCTGTATGAGTATCATCAGAAGAAGTATTATTAGTCGGTTCATCGTCATGTACCAGAATAACCGGAGCACCTTGTGATGGTGTTTGTGCTGGCACATTAACCCATGGTGTGTGCGGATCTATTTTCTGTATTTTTTGATGTAATTGTTCAAATTTTTGCTCAAGTTCCTGATTAATAAATAAGGGGGTGTGTGGTACTATCAGGAGCAATAACAATAATAGGTGTATGAGAATGGTGAGCAGAATAATCAGTGAACGCGAACGTGCATGGATGGATTCTTGCTTCATTATATCTATCCCTACTTTGTCTTTTTAGTGTACCTACATACTAGACTATTTTTCCACCCATAGCCATTCCTTTTTCTTGACGAGTGACCAGCCTTTATGAATAGCATGTCTGCTGTTGTGGCCATCTGTTGCAAAGCGTATAATTTCTTGCAAAAAAGATTCAGACGGACTAAACGGTAGTTGGTGTGCAATAAGCCAGGTGATGATAATCTGCTGTTGTATAATGGGGTGCAGCGTGAGCAGTTGCGTGATATTAATTTTGTATCCATCATTATGGTGCATGCTCATTGTCTTGAGCGCATGGTCCGCTTGTTCCTGTAAATAATCTTGTGTTGCTTGTAAGCGTGTGACCGTTTTTTTGAAATTCTGCTCAAACCGGGCATCACTTGCGTGCAAAGCGGGCAGCACAGTGTGCCGAATACGATTGCGTAAATAATCATACGAATTGTTGCTGTTATCAGTTAAATAGCCAATCCTCTGAGTGTCTAAATAGGTCACAATATCAGTCTTGCTGATCTCTAACAGTGGCCTGATATATTGGCCAGCGATAGGTTTCATGCCAGTCAAACCATTGACCGTTGAACCACGCAGCAGGCGGATAAAAAACGTTTCTTGTTGATCCTGCGCATGATGTGCCAGTGCAATACGGCCTTGCGTATATTCTTGCGCGACACGCTGTAAAAAGAGTCGCCGCGCGCGTCTGCCCAGCTCTTCTTGAGACCCGTTCCAGGTCAGCTGAGAGCGAAAAGCTGACAATTGGCCAACGTGGCAGACAATGCCCATTTTCTGCGCCTCTTGCACGCACCAATCTGCATCAGCTGCAGATTCAACGCGCCAACCATGATCAAGATGAGCAGCTATCAGTCTGATAGTGCCCGCATGATGCGCGGTGGCCAAAAAATGGAGCAAAAAAATGGAATCAGGACCACCAGAAAGGCCCAACACAATGGTTGAGCCTTTTGGTATAAGCAAATGTTTTTCACAAAATCTGTGGATGCGATCATGCACGATTTTCTTCCGATCCGTTCATCTGTACATTAATTTGTTTGGCAACTTCGATCATGCTCCACAAGTCTTGCATTTGCTGATTAATCGGATCAATGCTGTTAACCGCATGTTTGCTGTAGTGGCGAGCGCCATATGCGCACAGGCCGGTAAGGACGGACCCCAATGCACCAAGTAAAATAGCTTCACCTTTTCTACATGTGGCGAAAGCGAGTATAGTCAGACCACCTCCTACAACAGTCATCGTACCAAGTGCACCTGCTTTTGCTAAGGCGCGCCAGTTGTGGATAGTTCTGCCGAGCAATAATTTGCGCTCTTCAAACTTTTCAGCACGGGTTGCATTTGCATGATCAAGCAGTGCTTTAGCAATTTTCTTATATTCAAGCATTTGTTGCCCGGATAGCGGAAACTGCGGATCAAATTCAAAAAAAAGTGCGGCGTCTTTTTTAAACTGCTCAAGACGAACCTGAGTGATCAAACTTTTCAGGTATTCGCCCTGTTTTTGAATCTGTTCGATAGGCAAGGCGTGTGCGGATGTCAATGCACAGCCAAAGCTGATAAGCGTAGCGCGTGTGAATATGGTCATAGTGTTCATATGAGTCTCCATTAATGAGTACCTTGTACTTCTTGTAAATACGAAATAATTGCATCTAAGTTTTCAATTTTGTCCTGTAGAAATTTCTTGTAATTCAGGCCGTGTTTGAGGTTGTAGTAGGCTTTGTAGAGGCAATAAGGAGATGCTACGAGATTGATAGCGAAACGCAGAGCGATAACAATATTCATCGAATCTTCGGAGCACCAATTGTCGCAGAATCCTTGTCGGTTCTTAAGCCAGTATTCCGGCCATATGAATTGCCAACCAGGTAAGTGATGTACTTTTGTTTTAGCGAGAGATTCTGACAACACGTATATTATCCCCAACGCGCAATACGTTGCCAACGCCAATTGCCCAGCACCCCATTTTAATTTTGAATAATTTTTGGTCTCATTGCCTAAGCTATTCAATTCTTGCTCAAGCGCTGTCTTTTGCTCCCGGGCCAATTGCAACGCTTGATCTATGATCGCTGCGTGATCTTGCGTAGCGATAGCTGCGGATGCGGTAATGGTCTGCCATGCAGCAGTGCATTTGCTGACATCTTGTGCTTGGTTGATAGCAGTGACCAATTTTTTGCACGCGGGATTAGTTTTGAGGTCTATTGCCTGCGCGGCAGGGCACGTAATTAACGTGGTAAGTAAAATATAGAATAAACGGTTCATGAGAATCTCCATTAGTTAGTACGTTCTACTTCTTGTAAATGGGTAATAATTGCATCTAAATTGGTTATTTTGTCTTGCAAGAATTTTTTGTAATTCAAGCCTTGTTTGAGGTTGTGGTAGGCCTTGTAGAAGCAATAGCATCCTATAATGGGATTGATAGTGGCCATACGTAAACCGCCTAAAAGTCCAGCGAAGTCTTTCGTGATCCATCCCTTGTGTTTAATCCAGAGTTCTGGCCATACAAATTCGCTGCCTGGCACGTTTTCTAACTCCTTTTCAGTGGATGACAGGGCTATCAAGACATATATTTCTGCCAGCGCTAACCAAGTCCCCGCTGCCAATTGCCCAGCGCCCCATTTCAATTTGGAGTAATTTTTAGTTTCATTGCCCAAAGCGTTCAACTCTTGTTCAAGCGCTGTCTTTTGCTCTTTTGCCAATTGCAACGCTTGATCTACGATCGCTGTGCGGTCTTCAGGAGTGATAGTGGCAGATGCAGAAATGGTCTGCCAGGCGGTGGTTAATTTTTCGATATTTTGTGCCTGCGAAATTGCTCTGACCAATTTTTTGCACGATGCCTCCGTTTTGAGGTCTATTGCCTGCGCTGCGGGGCACGTAATTAACGTGGCAAGTAAAATATAGAATAAACGGTTCATGAGTATCTCCATTAAGGGTTTCTATTTGTAACTATGATTATAAAATACTACAACTATAGCGTAGCAGTTAAAATGCAATCTGCAAGAGGGGTTATATACATTTCTTATAGAAAAGCCCTACTTCGTTAAAACTTCGTAGGGCAGGGTTTTTCTTGGTTTTATGCTGCGAAATCTAGGAGGGCATAGTAAGATGGCCTCCTAAGAGGGCCTATTGCGTCTGCATGTAGGCGATAATGAGGTCGACCGTGGCTCGTTTTTTCATTAACCTATCGGTGTAGAATATGCCGTCTTCAATTTTGCCCAGACCAGTGTAGAGCAGGTAAGGAGCTAAGGGAAGGGCAATTACCCCTTGTGTATAGCACAAGCCAATACCTATTTTTTTGCTGATATCTGGGGCAATAAGAGCGTATCTGGTGTGCGTAAGGCACCAACCAAGTATACTTTGAATACCACGAGCAAGTGGGAAGAAAAATTTCATGGCTTTTTCAGTTGATGTGGCTCCCGCCCGGTTCAGGGTTAGTACCACAAGACCAGCCACTAAATAAACGCCGGTCAACACTTTACCAACGCCGCAGGCAATTTTCAGTTTATCAGGGGCAAGGTAGAAGGGGCATGCCGTATCAGTAATTTTCTGGTCAAGCTCCTGCCTGTATTCTTGTGCTGTGTGCACTGCGTGCGCAATGAGTGGAGTAAGGTCTGGATGAGATTCACGGTAAATGGTGGCAATATCTTGCCATGCTGTTTGATATTCTTCGAGCGATGCTGATTCTTTAATGGCGCTCTCGAGCGTGGCGTGTACACATTCTTGATTCAAGGCGATTGCGGGGGTGCAGATTAGACTCATCATTAATAGATATGTTTTATTCATATAATTTCCTATATATCTAAATTGCGCACAAAGTGACCATACGTTTCAATGTAGTCCTTACGCCCTTGTACATCATCGCCCATTAAAATACTAAACCAACGGTCCGCCTCAAGTGCATCCTCAATAGTGACTTTGAGTACGGTGCGCGTGTTGATATCCATCGAAGTTTCCCACAACTGCTCTGGATTCATTTCGCCCAAGCCTTTGTAGCGTTGTATATGCATATATGGCTTGCTAATGGCGTGAATACTATTGATTAATTTGACAGCACCACGGCCATTGAGTGCACGTTCTTTCCCGGCGACTACCAGTTTCCATTCATTGTCTTCAACGTTGCGCAACGTATCAAGCAAAGTGAATAGCGTGTCTCGTTCGGTTGAAGTAAAAAAGGCAAATGGCACTGACCATTGCTTGCTCATCATGCGAAATACGATTTGCGGGCCTTCAGTGTGAATTTCTGACGCATCACTTTCGGGGCTTGCAGCTGATTGCTCTTCATAGGTGATGGTGTATTGCTTAAAATTGCTGCGCAAACGTGTCAATAATGCATCAATACCATCTTGTGCTTGCCATGGGTTACTGCGGAGCGCCGCAATAAGATAGTGACATTGATCATGGGCCAGTCTAAATTTGCCGCCCAAATCGGTCAGATGATTGCTATATGCCAGTAGATCATTGAGCAGGACATGCCATGCGGCTGAATCAATCGCCTGATCGGCAACGCTTAATTCTGTTTGTTCGTGTGCCCAATCAAATACAAAGCGTGCAAAGGAGGTTTCATCTTTTAGATATTGTTCTTTTTTGCCAATTTTTGCTTTGTACAATGGCGGCTGTGCTATGTATAAAAACCCTTGCTCTACCAATGGCTTCATGTATCTGAAAAAGAAGGTCAGTAACAGTGTGCGTATATGAGAACCATCGACGTCAGCATCTGTCATGAGAATAATTTTATGATAGCGGGCGCGGTTGAAATCAAACTCTTGGCCGATGCCAGCACCAATGGCGGAAATGAGCGCTTTGATTTCTTCATTTGAAAGAATTTTATCAAGGCGCGCTTTTTCTACATTCAGAATTTTACCCTTTAAGGGCAAGATAGCTTGGTATATGCGATCACGGCCTTGTTTTGCAGAGCCACCTGCAGAATCACCTTCGACAATAAATAATTCTGTTTTTGCCGGTTCTTCTAAGGTACAGTCGGCAAGTTTTCCGGGTAGTATGGCTGATTCAAGGACGGTTTTGCGCCGTGTGAGTTCTCGTGCTTTACGTGCTGCTTCACGAGCACGCATAGCTAAATCAGCTTTTTGTAAAATCTTTTTAAGAATAACCGGATTTTCTTCAAAGAAAGTATCCAAATACGCAAATGTCCATGAGTCGACAATACCCTTTATCTCGCTGTTGCCCAACTTTGTTTTGGTCTGGCCCTCAAATTGTGGCTCTGGTACTTTAATACTGATAACGCCAACCAAACCTTCACGCACGTCGTCACTGGAAAAACTTTCGTTATCTTTGAGCATGCGCAATTCAGTAGCTCGTTTATTGCATACTTTGGTTAATGCAGATTTAAATCCTGATACATGAGTACCACCTTCAACGGTGTTGATATTATTCACAAATGAAAAGAGTTGTTCGCCATATCCATCATTATATTGCATGGCAATTTCAAGGATATTATTATCGTCTTCTTGTGTGAAGTGAATGACTTCATCAAAAATCGGTGTTTTTTTCTTATTGATATGTTGTACAAAAGAAACGATGCCACCTTCAAAATAAAATTCTAGGTGTTTGTTGGTTCGTTCATCATCGAGTGTGATACGCAACTGTTTGTTTAAAAAAGCTAATTCGCGCAACCGCGCAGCCAATACATCGGCACTAAATTCAGTTGTTTCGGTAAATATTTCTGCGTCAGGTTTAAAGCGTACGAGGGTACCACGTTTATCTGATTTGCCCACCACTTTGAGTGGTGCAAGAGGCTTGCCGCGTTGATAGTCTTGTTCATGCATTTCGCCATCTTGAAAAACGACTACTTTAAGGTCTTGCGATAGTGCGTTTACGACAGATACCCCGACACCATGTAGACCACCGGAGAATTTGTAGGCCTCTTTTTCAAATTTACCACCCGCGTGCAATTTGGTGAGCACTACTTGTGTTGCGGATACTTTTTCCGTTGGGTGGATACCGGTGGGAATACCGCGACCATTATCTTCTACGCTGCAGGAGCCATCGTTGTGTAAGATGACATTAATAGTATTACAGTATCCGGCAAGCGCCTCATCAACTGAGTTATCTACTACTTCATACACTAAATGATGGAGACCCTGAGGACCCGTTGATCCGATGTACATGGCCGGACGTTTTCGAACGGCGTCCAGACCTTCAATAACCCGAATACTCTCGGCTTTATATTGTTTTTCGTTATTTTGTGAATCGGGATTTTTCGCCATGGGCGTTCTCCTGCCGTGTAAATTTTTTTTGACTTTCAAAAAGACGTTATACTTGAAAGAAATGACGCTCAAAAAATGTTAATATGAGTATAACAAGTTGTATATTTTTTTCTAGGTATATAGGTGTATATCAAACAGGTCAATCTTAATGAGTGAGTTATTATGAAGTCAAGTATATTTGGCGCGCACAAGGATCTTTTTTTTATGTCCGCGGCGCTTGCCTATGCACGTGAGGCTTATGCGCAGGCCGAAGTTCCCATTGGTGCGGTGGTGGTCAATCAAAACGCAGACATCATAGGTGTTGGGTATAACCAAGTAGAAATGGAGCATACGCAGCGAGCACATGCGGAAAGTATTGCATTGCAACAGGCTGGCAACGCAGTGCAAGACTGGCGCCTGGATGGGTGTTGGCTCTACGTTACTCTTGAGCCTTGTGCGATGTGTATGGGGCTTATAACGCTCAGTCGCCTTCAAGGGGTGGTATATGCGGCTGCGTCGCCACTCTTTGGGTATCGCCTTGACAAAGATGCCGCTCTTTCAGTATACAATAGAGACTTGCTGAGCACGGTGCCTGGGGTAATGCAAGAAGAAGCGAGTAAGTTACTGAGGATGTTTTTTCAACAAAAAAGGAAAGTTAGTGGAAATAGCACTTGAAGCAATTAGAGCGGGGTTATTATCGCGCAAAAGAGAGTTGGAAGAAAAATTGGCGCGCATGGCGCGTGAAAAGGTGTCTGATGATCAGGTGCAAGATCCTGGTGATCAGGCTCTTTCATCGGCGATGGAGGCACTCAAACTTTCATTTCAGGATACGGAAATGGATGAGTACAATCGCGTTGTGCAGGCGCTCAAAAAAATTGATGATGGTACCTATGGTATATGTGCAGATTGCGGCGGGCATATATCTGAAAAGCGGCTTAAATCTTATCCGAACGCTTCTCGTTGTTTAATTTGCCAAGAAGTCTTTGAAGAGAATAAGGGATTTTAATTTATCGCCACGCGGATACGCTGTGGCGAGTTTTTATGCAGTTGCCAATAGAATTTCTGTTACAATACGGTATACTGAATCTTCGTTTTATATGCCGATGTAGCTCAGTTGGTAGAGCAATTGATTCGTAATCAATAGGCCGTCGGTTCAAGTCCGATCATCGGCTCCACCCGCCGACGCGCGGAGCGCTATGGCGTGGTGTCACGCCGTAACTTCAGTGTAGGCGGACAGTCTTCGCTTATCCAGTCCACGTTGCTGTGCAACTACGTCTGGTTACACCGGACCTAAGCTCGGCACGGCTATTTCTTTGTCCGTATATCAACCTCTTTATCAATATCAGTACGAGCTTTTATGGCGGTCGTTTGCATATAGGGACATAAAAATAGGAGTAATGTTTGAGCATCTTTCTTTGATGGTAGAATATATTTTTCGCGCTTTAAATTGGTTTCTATAAGTTGTATTCTCGCGGCTAGAGCGTTAAAGTCGTTTTTTCTGGTTTGGCGGCCAGCTTCATTGAGGGCCACGGTCTTTGTTGTCCCAGAAAAGATTGTATTGTAAGTAATTTGCAAGCCGTTTATCAGGTCATTACTTGCGTTTTCAAGGCCTGTCATGGCCTTTGTTAAAGCCTTGTCTTGAGGAAAGGTGTTATTCTTATTCACAAACACGTGTACTGCATCGATAGTGTTAATCCAGGGTTTAAGATCTACTTGAGCTATTTTTGTTGTATATAGATTATCTTGTGCGAATGCGCGGGTATGGCTACTAGTAATGGATCTTTTCAATTCATCTATCGTGGCCGCATAGGTCATAGCGTAGAATCCAGATACGAGGGACCCTGCTATTATGAGGCGGTTGGTTTGGTTCATTATATTTTCCTTCTTTGAGACAATTACTCTTTATTGTCTATACATACAGTATACGGTTGACAGTGGCAATAGTTTTCCTCTTTTGCGCAATTGCCCGGGTTGTCCCCGCTTTTTATACGAGCTTTGACTTTTTAAGCTATTTTGGCATACTGCTAAGCATACGGTTTTTACCAGGTTCAGATTTTAATTCAATACCCTAACGAGGTCTTTAAAAAACGCATGGTTCAGAAGAAAAAAACAGAAATCAAGGCTAAAGTAGCACCGGTTGCTACCCCTACTGTAAAAAGGGCTCCAAAAGCTAAAAAAGCGGCAACTATTGCTCATGGCGTAGGGCGTCGCAAAAAATCCGTAGCCCGTGCGTGGCTTGCGCATGGTAGCGGTAAGATCTCTGTCAATGGAAAACCCCACATAGAATATTTTGATACTGACGTCGCGCGTCGTGCGGCAGCTATGCCATTGGTGGTAGTGCCAGCCGGTGCCAATTATGATGTGCATGTTCTTGTCTGTGGCGGTGGCAAAGAGGGCCAGGCGAATGCGGTCAAATTGGGTATTGCGCGCGCCATGGTGGAACTTGATGAAACGATGAAACCTGATATGCGTAAACATGGCCTTTTAACCGTTGATTCACGTGTCAAAGAACGTAAAAAATATGGCCGTAAAGCTGCTCGTCGTGCATTCCAGTTTGTAAAACGTTAATTCTGGTTTTTTACATAAAAAAAGGTGCTGCCTCGTGTGTAGTGTAGTGGGCTATGTGGGTGAAGGGCTCGGGCGCGAGTTCGTGCTGGAGGGTCTGAAGAGGCTTGAGTATCGTGGCTATGATTCAGCAGGGTTTGCGTGCATCGATACTGCCAATAGTCACCTAGTCTATGAAAAGGCGGCTGGCAAGCTTGAAAATCTGCGTGATCGCCTTATGTATCGCCCTATCGATGGCAGCGTCGGTATAGGCCATACCCGTTGGTCAACGCATGGGGCCTCATCCGATGAGAATGCGCATCCGCACTTTGATTCACAGCGTACTATAGCCGTTGTCCATAACGGTATTATAGAAAATTATCGATCATTACGGGCCCAGCTTGAGAAAGCTGGGCATCTTTTTTATTCCCAAACTGATACGGAAGTCATTGCCCATGCATTGGAAATGCAACTGCAACAGCATGAAACGCTGCCGGCGGCCCTGAGAGCATTGGTGCATCAGCTTGAAGGGGCGTATGCATTTGTATGTATTGCGCAGCAGTTTCCCGATGTGATGGTGTTAGCGCGCAAACGATCACCGTTATGCATAGGCGTGGGGGTGGATACTATGTATGTTGCCTCAGATGTGGTTGCCTTTGCAGATAAAACAACCAACGTCGTGTACGTGCCCGATGAAAGTTTTGTAGTGCTATCAAAAAATCAGATTAATATGTATGCCTTTGATGGCAGTCCTCGTACACCGCAGATACAAAAAATTGTCGTGGATCATGCGCTTGCGCTTGATAAGCATGGGTATCAGCACTATATGCTCAAAGAAATTTATGAGCAGAAAAAAGGTATCCAGGATACCGTACAGTTTTTGCACATGCTTGGTAGTGGTGTGTGGGATTATGTAGGAGTGTCGCAAGAATATATCCGTAACCTCAAAAATTTAAGCTTGATCGGGTGCGGTACATCCTGGCATGCTGCTCGTATAGCACAATTTTATTTTGAACAAATATGTAACATACCGACTGGTGTCCATTTAGCATCAGAGTTTCGCTATAAACAATTTTTTCCTGATGCTAATAGTTTGTACGTAACCATTTCTCAATCGGGTGAAACAGCAGACACGCTCGAAGCGCTGCGCATGATCAATCAGCTTGAGTTGCCCAGCATGGCGGTTACCAATGTGTCTTCAAGTACCATGGTGCGCGAAGCCGGAGGTTTTCTGCTGACTCAGGCAGGCCGTGAAGTGGCCGTTGCATCAACCAAAGCATTTTCCACACAACTTACCGTGCTCTATTGGTTTGCTCACCGTATGGCGCTTTCTAAGGGTCTGATTACGGAATCTGATATGCAGCAGGCAGAACAGAATCTTTTGTTGGTAGCTGAATTGCTTGAAACTAATTTACAGCATTATACCCTTGTCATAGATACCATGTTTGCCGCACGGTATGCGCAGTACAAAAAAGCAATTTTTTTGGGTCGCCACATGAGCTACCCTTTTGCAATGGAAGCTGCCCTGAAATTAAAAGAAATAGCCTATATCTTTTCTCAGTGTTATCCGGCTGGTGAACTCAAACATGGGCCACTGGCATTGGTGGATGCGCACACACCTATTTTTGTTTTTTCTTACGACGATCCCATTATCTACCAAAAGTTGCTTTCCAACACACAAGAAGCTAAGGCGCGCGGGGGCCACATCGTGGTCTTTGCCTTTGAGGGGCAAGATGAGCTGTGTGAGCTTGCGGACTGCGTATTTGTGTTTCCCAAAACAAAACCATTACTCGGGCCATTGACCATGACGGGAGTAATGCAATACTTAGTGTATGCCATAGCAACCCATTTGGGCTTACCGGTTGATAAGCCGCGCAATTTGGCAAAATCAGTGACGGTGGAGTGAAATGTATGCCACATAAACCGAGTTTGAATATTAGGCCCGCGCTTGGTCAGATTCGTTTTCGTTATCTATTGCTTCAGCCTTTTTCGTTTTTTGTTTTTGTACATAGATGTAAGTAATGGCCGCCAATGATGAGAGTACGAATACCCCAATAAACAGTGGGTTGCGTAGTAAGCTTGTTGCGGGGATTGGTTTAATTTCTGTATCAGCATCAGCGGTATGAGTGGCAGGAGTTTCTGCAGGTCCAGGCTGTGGCGTTGTTTGCGCTTGACTGCTAGGCGGGTTCGCTGGAGCTGTTTTTATAGGTGTGCTTGACGGAGTATAATTGGACAATGTATCAATTCTGTTTGTGTAGCTAGTGATATTTGCTTGGTCAGTAAAAGCACCATTTTTTAGCATCTGTCTTATTACGTTCAGTTTTCCTTTGACTCCGTTAGTATGTGCCAATGCTTTTTTTGCGCTAGCGGTTGCGTTCTGTTTTTTAGGCGAAAACTTACTTAAGATATCAGTAGCTAATGTATCAATTAGAGCCTCTTGCGCTTCGTCCATCCCGAATGCACAACCAGTGACCGTAAGCCCTGCTACCAGGGTAATTAGTGTAAAACATTTCATAGTAAGATCCTCCACATATATTTTACTGTTGTTTACGACATTTTCACAATTTCTTCATCAAGTTTTTCATCAGTAGTATCAGCGTTTTTCGTCTTTTGATCATGCCAGTAGATATACGTGACAATAGCCCCACAGCATGCAACAAATCCTACACATCCTACACAGAATGGTACATTTATGGACTTGATAACGGTATAGGTAGGCTTGTCCGAATTGATGATATCAGGGAACGTGTGATGAGCGCACGGATTATGTCCACGTAAATTCTGTTTATCATGTTGAGTGATTGTGACGGGAGAAGCTGTAAAGCTAGGGGTGGGGGCGTTGCCACGGTCGTTATCAGTAATGATTCGTTATCAGTAATGATATTGTTGTTTGCTAAGATCGGTTGTTCGTTATCTGAATCACTGTTATCATCTGCTTCTTCTTCTTCATTATACTGCGTGCTTCTGTACGGAATTTGTGCATTACGTTTTTGTTCTTCGGTAAAGCTGATTGTTTTTAGGGCTGAGAGATTACCAGTTTTTTGTTGTGTGAGAGCGGCGTTATCACGGTCTTGATCGGTAATTTTGGTTGTAGATGGAAATGCGTGACTTGAGTCAAGGGGTTGTGGTTTGTTGTCATCATCATCATCTGAGCCAGTTGAGCTACTGCTATCATCGTCGTCACCAATAGCCTTCTCAGCGGCGGTTGTTTGGTGTTGTGCGTTGGGGTCTCCAAATGGATTAGATGCATCATTTTTAATCTTTTCAATAACAGAATCAAAGCCTAAATTATATTTTTTGTTAAAGTTTTCTAGAAAGGATAATCTTCTTTCAGCCGTATTATTGTGGGCGTAATTCATCATAAGATCCACTTTGGCGACAGTCTTTTTTTCCACGGCAGCCCATATCTTCTGTTTGAGCACATTGATAGCAATTTGTTTTTGTTGCTCATTCATACTCAGCGTGATTGCATGTGATACCACGCTATCATTAGAATTATTGTCGTCATCACTTGAGTCACTGCCACTATCCGTTTCATCGGTTGAGTAGTAGTATTTTAAATCCCTAAAGGGATGGCTTTCTCCGGCCTGTATTCTGGGAAAAAATTTATCATAGCCAAGTTTATATTTTGTGTTCATTTCATTTGCTAATTTAAAGTAGGTTTCTACGTACTCTGCCGACTTGACCTCTGTAAAATAGCCGTTCCATTCTGCGGATGTACGTTTTCTATCTATCACTGAGCAGGCGAACCACACCTTATAAATAAGCTTTAGCTTATTCTTCCTTGTCTTCAATGTGGTATCATCATCATCGTCGTCACCAATAGCCTTCTCAGCGGCGGTTGTTTGGTGTTGTGCTACGGCGGCCCCTGATAGCCTTTCAATACGCTGAATTTCAGCATCAAGACCCAATTGGTACGTAGCGTTTATTTTTTTGGCAAATTGAAATCGTTCTTCACCTTGTTCATAATCCTGATAATTACGGTCCCACGCACGGAAAGCATCACTGTCCATTCCGCACTGGTGCAAAAGTCCAGGAACGAATGCATCGTGTATAAATCTACGTTGTTCGTCCTGATATTGTTGCTGCTCATCCATACTCAGCGTGATTGCATGTGATGCCACAAGACCTATGGCAAAAAAATATTGAGCAAATTTCATAAAATCTCACTCTTTAAAACTAGGTAGCCACATGAGATGAAGCAGGATAATCACCTAACTTGGCATATTGTTGTGGTGTATTGGTCTTAGTCAGACCAAAAATAAATAAGAAACTAATGGTGGCGACAGTAGTCATGGTTAATCTATAGCGGTATTTTTTACACATACATTATCTCTTCATCAAGCTCATCGTCAGTAGTATCAGGCTTTTTCGTTTTTTGTTTTTGCCAGTAGATATAGGTAACGGCTGCCAATGATGAGAGTACAACAGTGCCGATAAATAGTGGATTGCGTAGCAAGCTTTTTGTAGGTAGTGGTTTAGTTATTGGTTCAGTAGCATCACCAGCAAGTTTTTTAAGCTCTGCTCTGAAATCATCAATTTCTTTTTGCAACTCTGCCTTATTGCCCATAAAGGCTTTATTGTCAAGCATATTTTGCAGAATGTTTAGCTTAGCTTCTAGGCTAGTTGCTTTTTTTAATTCTTCTGCGGCACGATATTGTTTTATTGTTTCCGCAGAATCAAACTTGCTCAATATTCTGGCGCCTAACCTATCGGTGTGATCTGCTTCATAATCAATTTTAGGAGGTGTGCTTGTAGATAAAGTCGATGTTGCTGGCGCTGGAGTAGGAACCGGATTTGGAGATGTTTGAGGGGCGTATGTTTTAGCGTCAAGATCAATGAACCTGCCCTTGTTGGAAGCCGGATCAGTAGTTGGAGTAGTTCCAGTTGGGGTAGTTTCTGCGGTGATTGACTGACAAAGTGTGTCAATTCCAGCTATCAAACTCTTTTTCATATCTGCAGCCCTAGTCTTATTGAATCCTTTATCATTAAGAGCTTCTCTAAGTACATTGAGTTTATTGAGAAATTTTTGCTCTGTATTTGTATTATTATTATGTTTTTTTAACTGGTTTTGCACTGTTTTCCGAAAATTTGTCGATAGAGTACATGCATTACAAATTTGAATGAACTCATCGTGAATTTTATTGAACTTTGGACCGAGTTCCATCCCCAGTGTACAACCGGTTACCATAAGCCCTGCTATCAGGGTAAGTACTGTAAAACGTTTCATAAAAAGATCCTCCATATATACTATTTTTGATTTTTTTCATATTACATTCTCCAGTATATATGGATTTTTGCCCCTTATCAATGGGGTGGAAGGCTCATTACATATAGAAAGGTTTACCCTGTTCGCCGTCGCTGAAAACCGCGGAACTCGCGGATGAAAGCGACAAGAACCACGCAGTAGCCCTCTACTTCGCTCTTCGATCTCCGAAGAATATGTCGGCGGAGGCGGGCTGTAGCTATGGCGTAATTCTGCGCCATCGGCATAAAAGCCGGTGAGCGCTTCACTTATGGCACCTGTTCAATGGTCAAGGGAGTATCATTGGTGATCAAGTGCTCTCTCATAAACTGTACCGTTTTTTCCCGGGTAGTCACCTGGGCCGGGCAGCATTGGCGGGCGGTGCCCAGTAAGTTAATGAGGGTTATGGCGGCCCGCAGCTGGTTATCCTGCTGTAATAGTTCTTTCGCCCGTTCTGACCAGCGCTTGGCAGCCTGATCTGCGCCCTCAGTAAGGGGCTTTTTCGGGGTGCTTTCAGGGGTAATATGGACTTTAATATGATTTTTGAATGTTTCCTCGCGGCCATAATTTTGGGTAAACCAGCGCATTTGCTCGCTGAGTGGCATGGTCCGTTCTACAACAAAATCGGGTTCAATACCGATGCCCTGTATGGTGGTGTCATCAGGCAAAAAGTAGAGAGAAGTGGTCAATTTAATTGCACAATTATTGCTGACGGGGATCACTTCTTGCACTGACCCCTTGCCGAATGTTTTGGTACCGATTAAAAAGGCGTGTAGGTTTTTGGTCGATCCTCTTTGTGCATGAATTTTAAGCACGCCGGCTAAAATTTCAGCTGCCGATGCGGTGTAATTGTTAATGAGGATGAAAATAGGCATATCGGCCAGTATTGGATTGCGCGTGGTTGGATAGCGATTGGTAACGCGACCCTCTTTATCTTTCGTGGTGACGATGACGCTGCCTTTGGTGACAAACATGCCCGCAATATCAACTACTGCATTCAACAGCCCCCCTGAATTATTGCGCAAATCAAGGATGACACCGCGATATTTATTTTTGGTTGCTTGTTTGAGGAGCGCTTCTACTTGATTGACCGCATTTTGACTAAAGGTGCTCAGCGCCAAATAGTAGATATTTTGATCTTTTAAATAAAAGGAAAGGGAATTTTGTTCTTTGATCACATCGCGTGTCAAGGTGAAGGTCAAGAGATCCGGTTTGTCTTTGCGCATTACTTTAACCGTTACCGTTGTGCCTCGTGGTCCTTTCAACCAGGTCGTAATTTCGTCTGTAGATATGCCACCCAATGCTTTACTATCGATTTCTACAATTTTATCCATCGGTTCTATGCCCTCTTTCTCTGCTGGCCCGCCGGGGACGGTGTCAATGATGGTCAAGTGTTGATCTTTTTCTTTGCGGGTATTATCAATGACAATGCCAATACCACAGAATTCACCAGTCGTACTTTCCATCATACGCTGGTATACTTTGGGTTTTAAAAAATTAGAGTGCTGATCGAGCGTGTTTAAAAATGCATCCATGGCATTCATCATGGCTTCATCGATAACGGCAGGCTTGTAATGTTTCTGGTTGGTCAACTGTAATACTTCAGCAAAGGTGCGTGACCAGTCATACGTCATTTGATCTACGGTATCGGTACTTTTTTTTATCGCGCTTAAGCCTACGAGTGTTGTCACCGTTACGAATATCTGCATGTATATTATTTTTTTCATACGTGCTCCCTTGATTACTTATAGTTAAGCGTAACCCTTGCATATAAAGTCAACAAAATTGCTAAGCTTTCGGGTAATAAGGGAAAAATGAAGCGCTTACTGGATTGAAATCCAGTGTGTCGCGTGAAATTTTCGCTTTCGCTAAGGCTACAGCGTAACACCACGTCGAAGTTTTTAACGAAGGTGGGACGCCATAGCGTTAGCGACGGCGCAATGAAAGGTATGACCCATGACCTATAAGCAAAAACTGTTACGTATTTTTTTTGTCGGTGAAATAGTGGTGTTTGTGTGGCTCTATATTTTTGGTTCTCAAGGATTACATGCAACGCGCTCTTTGGCGCGCGGATGTCACTTGATTGAGCAGGATATTGCTCAGCTGCGTACACAATTGGAAGCACTGAAAATGGAGCTGGCAGCATACGAATGCGATGCGCTGTATAAAGAACGTATTGCGCGTGAGCAGCTGCAAATGGCACGCAAAGGCGAGGTCGTTTATTTTATCAAGTGAGTAAGTTTTGTCAGTATCCGGCAAAAGATATTGTGCGCTGTTTTGAGGTAGTCTTTTAGGGAGCTTGTTTCTTTCTGTTGCGCGGTTGTTTCTTGTTCTGTTTCTTCCCGTCGTTTGTTTTTATACTGTCGGTGCACTAAGTATCCACCGATAATAACGGCACAGACAAACATGCATTTGCCGCCATGATGGTGGGTAAGATAGCGAATACCGGGAATACCGCCTTGTATTTCTTCATCATCATACTGTGCATTGGTGAACCATTGACTGATAGAGGTGGTAACACGTTCCCACATGCTTGGCTCCATGTCTTCTGCCGCCAGGGCACCATCCATACCATGTATTTGGACAAAAATAGTGCTGAGTATGAGTAGAGTAAGTGCGCGTATAATCATAATTTGCCTTTATTCATAAGGGTTTTGACTCCTGTTTAGAGTAAGAGCGTGTCATGCCTTTGTCAAATGGGGTATTATTCATCCGTGTGCCCTGTGTAAATGGTTGCTATTTGTATCTAATGGAGCTACAGTAGGCTGCAACAAAAGTTCTCTTACATTACTTGGAAAGGATAGTGTATGCCGTACGTGTTGCCCCCCTTATCATATGCGTATGATGCTCTCGAGCCCTACATCGATACTAAAACCATGGAAATCCATTATACCAAACACCATCAGGCTTACATTGATAATTTAAATAAGGCGTTGACCAACTACCCGGTGTTACAGCAAAAATCACTCGCCGATTTGCTTACTAATCTTGAGGCGGTGCCAGCCGACATTCGTACTGCAGTCCGTAATCATGGTGGTGGGCATGCCAATCATACGCTGTTCTGGACACTTATGAAGCCTCAAAGTGCAGGAAATCCTACGGGATTAGTTGCACGAGAAATTACCAAAACATGGACCACATTTGCCAATTTTCAAGAGCAGTTTAATGCTGCCGCCAAGGGAGTCTTTGGCAGTGGCTGGGCGTGGCTAGTGGTGGATAAAATGGGCAAATTAACAATCATGGCGTTGCCTAATCAAGATTCGCCCCTCATGCAGGGCGTGCATCCCATTTTGGGCCTTGATGTGTGGGAGCATGCCTATTACTTGCTCTATCAAAACAGACGCCCTGATTACATCAATGCTTGGTGGTACGTCATTAATTGGGACCAAGTTGAGGAAAATTATCGCGCAGTGGTGGAATAATTGGCAATGTGTGGGTGTGCTGTTACACTAGGGGTTAGAAATCACGTTCAAGTCAAGAGTATGGATTTATTATGAATGAAAAAAACATCCCTCAATTATCAGTGTCTGACGAACATGCAGTGCGTGTAGAAAAAGTGCACGCTATGCGTGCGGCTGGCATAGAGCCGTGGCCAGCGTCGCGTCCCATCAATGCCACCTGTGCGCAAGTACATGAAGAATTTGCAACGGGCCAAGAAGGCAAAGAATATCAAGTGGCCGGTAGATTAGTCACTTTTCGCGAGCATGGCAAAACAGCATTCGGCCATATTCTGGATCGCACGGGCAACCTACAACTCTATTTTCGTCAGGATGTTTTGGGCGATGAGCTTTTTACCTTCATCCAAAAAAATCTTGATCTGGGCGACAGTGTTTGGTGTACCGGACAATCGTTTAAAACAAAAACGGGTGAAGTGTCGCTCAAAGTATCGCAGGTGGTATTGCTGAGCAAGTGCCTCTACCCGTTGCCAGAAAAATTTCATGGTATTGCCGATGTTGAAACGCGGTATCGCCAACGCTATTTAGATTTAATTGCGCAACCAGAGAGCCGCGCTCGTTTTAAAAAACGTTCTGCTATTATTGCTGCCATACGTCACGTCTTTGAGCAGCATGATTTTATGGAAGTGGAAACACCCATGCTACACCCCATCCCCGGGGGGGCAGCAGCGCGACCATTTGTGACGCATCATAATGTACTCGATGCTGGTTTATATTTGCGCATAGCGCCCGAATTATATCTCAAGCGCCTTATTATTGGCGGCTTTGAGCGCGTGTATGAGCTTAATCGTAATTTTAGAAATGAAGGGGTTTCAACAAGGCACAACCCAGAATTTACCGCCGTTGAATGGTACATAGCACATCATGATTATATATGGATGATGGATTTTACCGAAACCCTGATCAAGGCGGTGGCACAACGAGTATGCGAAGATGTTGCGCATATACCGTATGGTCAATACGTGCTTGATTTTACCAAACCGTTTACTCGTATGACTATGGCACAAGCAGTTGCGCAGTACGCGGGATGTACGGAGTCTGATCTGCAGGGTGACGCGATCAATATGCTCGTTGACAAATATGGTATCAAGATTGCGCGCAGCGCAGCATGGGGCTATAAGTTGTACGCGTTATTTGAGCAGTTAGTGGAGCCGCAGTTAATTCAGCCGACGTTTATTACGCAGTTTCCGGTTGAGGTATCGCCGTTGGCTAAGCGCAATGCCGATAACCCTTTCTTGACTGACCGTTTTGAACTATTTGTGGCGCATATGGAAATAGCTAATGCATTTACAGAGCTCAATGATCCTTTTGACCAGGCGGAACGCTTTAAGCAACAAGCAGCGGCAAAAACAGCGGGTGATGAAGAGGCGCATGCGTATGATGCTGATTTTGTGCATGCATTGGAATATGGTATGCCGCCGACCGTTGGCGCAGGTATAGGCATTGATAGATTAGTGATGCTATTGACTAATACGACGTCTATTAAAGATGTGATTCTGTTTCCTGCACTCAAGAGAAAATAATTTCATTATTATTGTAGATACGACATCCCCTTTGTTACGGTACTCGAGATAGTAAAATCTTGCTGTATTGAATAAAGGGATTTTGTATGATCTATGTTCGTGTCAGTCTACTGGGTGCCATTGTGGTATATGCCATATCAGTATCGGCTACCGTCATTATACACAATGAAACAGATAGAGTGATATATGCGGGAGTCTATTATTATTTGCCCGTAGGCATTGCTGAACTTCAGACGCTGATTGTCACTATAAACCAAAACAGTCAAGTGGAACTAGAAGAGCCGCTCGTTAAGGTACTTGAAAATAGGCATATTATTTTTGATGATCAGCCATTGCATACGCCACTCAATTACGAACAATTTAAACTACTTGGTACGGTACCAGTACGGTTGCCGGGCCATTATTATATCGCACTCAAAGATGGTCGTCTGAAAGGGTATACATTAACCGAATGGCATGTAATCAATCCGCTTGTGCGGGTGCGCAAAGAGATAACGCAGGTGATGACACAACCGTTGTCGCAAAAAATTAAAGCAGAGCAGCCGGCGGTCCAACAAAATTTTTATAAAACGAGTCCGGTCATGGTGCGTGCAAGTGGGCAATTACATCCTGATGAACTTATATTTCGTACAAGACGTCAACCAGTGGTGCGTCGTGGCTTAGAAAAATTGCTGACCCGGTCTTTGCAGGGCAAATATGTTCCAGAAATTTGTGTGGTTATGAGTGGTGGGGGCTATCGCGCCATGTTATACAGTGCGGGCTCATTGGCGAGTGCGCAGAATGCTACCTTGTTTGATACGGTGATGTACATTAGTAGTTTATCGGGTTCTACGTGGGCACTTGCTTCTATTATGCATGAATATATGCGTGGCAACCATGCCATAGAAAAGATGGTCTATAATCTGATGCACAAAGCGACTAAAAATATAGCCGATCTGACGTCGCATGAAGCGGGCTTGCTGAGTGATGTACTGTTATGGAAAGCAGCATTTGCGCAGCCGCTCTCATCGCTTGATATATTTGGCTTGTTATTGGGCAATTTGTTGTTTAGTGACTATGGAGATATGCGCCATCGCACCTATTTATCGCAGCAGGCGAAAGTGCTTGTCAATGGTGCAGTACCATTTCCTATTTACACGGCGGTGCCGGCAGAAACGACTGAATTGGAAAAACTGATGTATGAGTTTACCCCGTATGAAGTGCGCTCTCCCTGGGGACTTTCAATTCCGCCGTATGCATTTGGCAACCGCTTTATTAATGGTATCAGGACAAAAAATGGTGAAATTTTTGCACCTGAACAACCGATGTCAATACTTCTTGGTACTTTTGGTTCTGCTTATGCTTTTACGCTCAAGCGTGCCTATCAAGAAATAGAAGACAAAACATCACTGATCGTGCGTGCTATTGTAGAAACTATTCCTAAAGAAGTGGGGCAGACGCGTATTGCATCCGCAGATTTTAATAATTTTACGATGGGCATGAGCCAAAGTATCATTAAAAATAACAAGATTATGCAAATGGCAGATGCTGGCCTTGGGGTAACGGGTGGCTTGCCATTTCAGCCAGTCAGTGGTGTGGGTGGCAGGCGTAAAGCAGACATCTATATTATCATTGATATGTCCGAAGACATTGAGAATGGCAAGGATCTGCAAAAAATTGCGCAATACATGACGCTGCATGGTCTTAAATTTCCGCGCATTGCAAGCTATCAAGGACTTGAGCGTACTATGATATCAGTATTTAATGATCCTACCGATAAAGATGTGCCGACAGTGATTTATATGCCACGCACCAAAGAACAAGCGGTGTGGGAAAAATATAAAATGAATCCTGCGTACCTGCAATACAACAGCCTAGAAACATTCAGCATGGAAGCCTGTATTACCAAAGAAAAAGCAGATTGTACCTCGACGAATTTACAGTATGATCTTGAGCTTGCGCGCAACCTGGTGCAGCTGGGTGCCTTTAATATGCAGGCAAGCATGGAAGCTATTAAAAAGGCTATTAATGAATGCATTGATCGCAAGTCGCGGTAGAGGCCTGAAAAGAAGCGGTATTCATTTTTTGTAAAATCGGCTACGTTAAGAGCCAATGTACAACTTTTTTGCATGAAACAACACCATGACAGACTATTCATTTTTACAAGGGCACCGTTATTTGTGGCGATTGCCCATTGCACATACGCAGCAAATTGCTGATGGTGCAGCCCATTTTAATATCTCTTTTGCTATTATGCAGACTTTATTCAATCGTGGATTTACTCATTATGACGAAATCCATGATTTTTTGTTTGGTACTTCTGATAAGGATGTAGCCCATGCATCACGCATGAAGGATGCTGATAAAGCAGTCGACCGTATACAGCGGGCAATACATAATAAAGAAAAAATACTCATTTTTGGTGACTATGATGTGGATGGTATTACCTCATCGGCATTGATGATGATCAGTTTGTTGCCCTTAGATGCGCAGGTGAATTTTTTCTTACCGCACCGGGTACGTGATGGGTATGGTCTATCAACCAAGGCGGTGAGGCGTGCAGCAGCCAATGGGTATACGCTCATTATTACCGTTGATAATGGTATTACCGCCTTTGAGCCAGCACTTAAAGCAAAAGAATTAGGCGTAGACCTGATTATTACCGACCACCACCGTCCGCATGATCATGTGCCGGACGCATATGCGATTGTAAATCCAAATCAGACTGATTGTGCCTATCCGTTTAAAGGATTTGCCGGTGTTGGCGTGACGTTCAAAATTATATCTTTGTTGTATGAACGCATGGCCTTGCCTATACCGCCCAAAGCATATGAATTACTGTTGCTTGGTACGGTTGCTGACGTGGTACCGCTGCTCAAAGAAAATAGATTTTGGGTGCGCCATTGTTTGGGATACGTGAATAAAATTGAAAGTAAATCATTCCAGGTGCTTAAAAAAAATGGGAATGTCACTCGTCCGATCTTATCGGCAACTGATATTGGTTTTTCTATTGCACCACAAATTAATGCCTTGGGCAGACTCGAAGATCCGCGGCAAGGAGTTAAATTTTTAATCGGCTCTGATGCGCAAGAAGTGGAAGAGGTTGGTCTTATATTGCATGAATTAAATCAAGCACGTAAAACGATAGAACGCTCTATTTTTGAATCAATCCAGCAGCAAGTGGTCAATAAAACTATTGATTTGGATAATGATCACGTCATTATTGCAACCAGTGCTTCATGGCCACCGGGTGTCATCGGATTGGTGGCATCACGGGTGGTGGCAGCATACGGTCGACCAACGTTGTTATTTCATGTCACAGCCGATGGGATTGCAAAGGGTTCGTGCCGCTCTATTGCAGAATTTAATATGTTTGATGCATTGCATGCAAATCGAGAACATATACTGCAATTTGGGGGCCATTCGCAAGCGGCGGGACTTTCGTTAAAGGTAGAAAACATTCCTGCATTAAAGGCCGGGCTCGAGCGATTAATTACGAGTCAACTGACTGAATTTGATTTAAAACAAAAATTAGTCCTTGATGCGCACGTGCATCTGACTGATTTAAATCAAAAATTTGTCACCGATATGAGTTATTTAGAGCCATTTGGCAATCAAAATTATGCGCCTACCTTTTTTATCAAAGGAGTGACGTTGATTCAAAAACCAGTATTGCTCAAGGATGCACATGTCAAATGTATGCTCTTTGCTGATGGGATAATAAAACCGATTATATTCTTTAATCGACCAGAATTGTTTGAAATTCTGACGCATCAACAGGATGCATTTTGTGTGGCGGCACAGGTGGTTGAAAATCATTGGAATGGGCGCGTGAACGTTGAACTGAATGGCGTTGATATCGCGCTATAAAAGAGCCCACGCGGTGTGCATGGGCTTTCTGATGTTATTCATTTCATTGGCTGTTGTTTGCTTTCAGTTTTCATGGTAGTTGTTTCTTCTACCACTTTACCATTGTGCTTTTTACGCATTGTTTTTGTTTCAGTTTTTTTGCGTGTCATTTTCTCTTTTTTCATGGTGCCTTCATTTTGTTCTTTGCGGCAGGCAGGCATTAACATGATAAGCGATAGGCATAAGAGTGACAATATACCCTTGTTCATGAACTACTCCCTTTTGAGGTGGAACTATTTTTATACGGTTGAATGTCACTGTACTGAATTTTTCTGAGGAACTGCAAGAGTTTATGCCGTGCTGTGCACACAAAAAAAAAGGGCCTGCCTAGCAGCAGACCCTTTAAAATTTGCTTAAACCAACAGCGCTTAAAATTTAATCTGTTTTGGTTGTGCTTCTTGGGTACAGTCTGCGGTGACCGTTACTTCTACTACTTCCGTCTTTTCAACTTCAACTACTTTTGGTTTCTTTTTGCAACCACATGCAGGGGCAAAAATTAATAAGGCGAATGCGCATAAGGCAAAAATATTCATGGATGACTCCGTTGTGATAGTGAAAGTGTGTATATTATTTTGATGCTTTTGCTGCTTTTTTCTTGCGCGGCTTAGCGGTTTGTTTTTTCAGCTTTGCTCGCTCAAAAGGATTTTCAACAAATGCTTCATTGAGTACTTCATCCATATTTTTAACGAATACAATTTTTGTGCCTTCTAACTTCAATTCTTTTTCAATCTCCTCCACATCATCTCTATTTTCTTCCGGCACGATGACCGTGGTCATGCCATGTTGTTGTGCGGCAATGATTTTTTCCTTCAACCCACCAATAGAAAGTACACGGCCTTGCAGCGTGATTTCTCCCGTCATAGCCATCGTAGGCGCCGTCGGATTTTGGGTGAGTGCAGACACGAGTGCAGTGGCAATGGTAATGCCGGCTGATGGACCATCTTTTGGCGTTGCGCCTTCAGGGATATGAATATGAATATCTTTTGAAGTGTGGAAGGAACCTTTCAGGCCTAATTCAGTGGCGCGTGATCTGATGTAACTGAGTGCAGCTTGTGCAGATTCCTGCATAACATCGCCCAGTTGTCCGGTCAGGGTTACACCACCTTTGCCCGGTAGTGCCGATACTTCTATTTCCAGCACATCACCGCCCACTTCTGTCCATGCAAGGCCCGTTGCCAAACCGATACGTTGATCACGTTGGTTGAGGGTGGTTTTTTTGAATTTTGCATTGCCAAGCCATGTTTTGATAGCATCTGCGCTCACGGTGACCGATTTTTTTGTTTTCGTTTTTAATAACTCTTGGATCGCTTTACGCATAAATTTTGCAATGACGCGATCCAGCTGACGAACGCCCGCCTCTTTGGTGTATTCACTAATGACTAGCTTGAGTAGTTCATCAGAAATTTTAAATTGACGCTCAGTAAGCCCATACTCTTTTAAATTTTTGGGGACTAAAAACTGTCGTGCAATAGATAGTTTTTCTTCATCGGTGTATCCAGAAAGACCAATTATTTCAAGACGGTCAAAGAGTGGGTAGGGAATATGTTCCAAGACGTTTGCCGTTGCAATGAACATTACTTTCGAAAGGTCATATTCTATATCAAGAAAATGATCAACGAATGTTTTATTTTGTTCTGGGTCGAGCACCTCAAGGAGTGCAGCGGAAGGATCACCATGAATGTCATGCGATATTTTATCTATTTCATCGAGCAATATGACGGGGTTGAGCGTACTTGCTTTGCGCATCGCTTGAATAATTTTTCCCGGTAAGGCACCGATGTAGGTGCGTCGATGACCTCTAATTTCGGCTTCATCGCGTATACCGCCCAATGATATGCGCACAAATTCCCGTTCAAGGCTATCGGCAATAGACTTACCCAATGATGTTTTACCGACTCCCGGAGGCCCGACAAGACATATAATGGGTGAACGTTCCAAGGTTTTTGAAAACTTTTTAGCAGCTAAAAATTCTATGATCCGCTCTTTGGCCTTTTTAAGGCCCGCATGATTACTATCAAGAATATGTTCAGCTTGGTCTATGGAGATAGTATCTTTGCTGACCTGATCCCACGGCAAAGACAAGATCCAATCGACGTAATTACGGCTCACCACCGCTTCTGATGATAATGGAGGCATCTGTTCAAGCCGCTTGAGCTCTTTTTTCACCTTATCCATTGCTTCTTTGGAAAGTCCCAATTTTTTTGCTTTGGCTTCAAGCTGTTCAATTTCTAATGATTGATCCTCGCGGCCAAGCTCTTTTTGGATTGCCTTCATCTGCTCATTTAAATAATATTCGCGTTGACTTTTTTCAACTTGCGTTTGTACGCGGCCTTGGATGCGTTGTTCTGTTTGTAGAATTTCAGTCTCTTTTTTCAAAAAGGTGCACAGGCGTAGCATACGCTGTTGTAAATCGTTTGTTTCAAGCAATATCTGTCTATCATCGAACGATAAATTTGCATGTACGGCAATAATATCAACTATAAATTCCATATCTTGCGTGGTGCGTGCAATAGAACTTATTTCAGTGGGTGCTTTGTCATTTAATTTGGTGTATGTCTGATACGTAGTATGCAGCTGACGCCAGAGCGCTTCAAGCTCAACAATGTCGGCACTATTGGTAGTCGGTATATCTTCGTACGTGACTGACATAAAGCCATCAACTTCTTCAAAAGAAAGCGCCCGTGAGCGGCAAACGCCCTCAGCCAGAATTTTAAGGGCACCATTCGGCAGCGGGATTACCTGTAAAATAGTAGCCCTGGTACCGATAGCAAAAATGTCATCAGGGGTAGGCAACTCCGTTTTTGCCTCTTTTTGTGCGGTGATAAAGAGGGTTTTGGTCGTTTTAAAGGCATGCTCCACAGCCTTGATTGACAGGGGTCTTCCCACAATAATAGGTATAATACTTTTGGGTAACAACACGACGTTTTTCAGTGGCAATAAGGGAAGCAACGTGAGGTTCGGACTTGCCAATACTTGGTTATTTTCGACTATTTCCATGGTATATCCTGAATAACGGGTATTATTATTCGGTTTAATTGCTAAAAAATGATTTTAAAAGCAAGTTTAGCAAAAATGAAGCATTATGCCCACTTTTAACGCTCTTTTTCTATAAAATTATTCGCCTTGCCTGGCAATCGGTCCAAAAATTGCATAATTGAAATGATTCAAGGCCTCCCTTGCCATTCTGGGTTAAGATTTGTATCATATGCGTGCGCTCTCGCCATGCCCGGTAGCCCAAACATGAAGGACAAGCAATAGGGGGTGTATCGTGTAGCGTGCATGGTGCAAAAAAGAGTGTCTGATAAAGGAGTTATTTTAGTTTTTACAAAAGAGTAATCTTTTACTACACTATGAGCAGTATCGTATTTTTTAGGTTTCCATATTAGTTCCAGCAAGGATCGATCGTATGTTAAAACGAGTTGCCCAAGCAATTTGGGGAAAGTTTGAAAGTAGAGACGAAGTATTAAAATTTGGCCTTCTTGGGCTCATGTTTGGCTTTATCATAGGCGCCTATTGGGGGTTACGACCAATCAAAGATGGTATTTTTGCAGAAATTGTCGGGTTTGATTATCAGCCAATGGCAAAGTGGGTTTCATTGGTTATCGTGAGTACTTTAGTTGTCATATATGGTAAATTGATCGATACCTTTCCTCGTCACCGTGTTTTTTACATATTAACAATCGCGTATTTTATAGCCGCTATGGTTTTCTGGTGGGCGTTAGCACACCCTGTGTATGGTTTGCCAAATTGTGCGCCAAGTCCGTATCGTATGGTTGGCTGGATGTGGTATGTGTTTGTGGAAAGCTATGGTTCCTTGATTGTTGCTATGTTCTGGGGTTTCACCACCGATATTACGTCAGATGAATCGGGTAGGCGTGGATTTCCGTTGATCGCACTGTTTGGGCAAATGGGTAATATCTTTGGACCATTATTTATGCGCGCAAAATATCTTGGTTTTGTAAATAGTGCGCCTATTGCGGCAATTGCAGGCGTTTTGACCTTGGCAACCGCATTGTTGATGTGGGTCTTTATGAAAGTGGTGCCAAAATCACAATTTGTGGGCTACGGTCAAGTGCATCATGTTGCTGAAAAGCATGATGAGGAACCAGGATTTTTAGAAGGTCTTAAATTGTTGGTAACCAAAAGTTACTTGCTCGGTATTTTTGCTATCATTTCTATTTATGAAGTCATTATCACTATCATTGATTTTCAATTTAAATCGGCGGCAAAGCATGCCTTTCCGGTTGAAGTAGATTACTCTGAATACTTGGCAAATTACGCCGTCGCCACTGGTATTTTGGCAACGGTGTGCGTATTGCTTGGTATTAATAGCATCCAGCGCATGATGGGTATTACTGCGGCGTTGGTCTTGGTACCTCTGTTGGTAGCTGTTGGTGTGGTCATGGTGTGGATCAATCCAACATCGCTTGAAACCTTGTTCTGGGTTATGGTAATTGGCAAAGCAATTAACTATGCATTGAATTCGCCAACACAAAAACAATTATATATTCCAACCAGTAAAGACACGAAATATAAAGCACAGGCATGGATCGAAATGTTTGGATCTCGTGGATCTAAGGCAGCAGGTTCAGGCGTGAATGCGATGAAACTGTTCTTCAAGAAAGGATATGGCGCTGCTGGGGTAAGCATGTTTGCAACGGTGAGCGCACTATCTTCATTGGGGCTGATTGGTGTGTGGTTGCTCGCCGTGGTATATGTTGCAAAAACATATAACAAAGCGGTCGCAGAAAACAAATTGGTCTGCTAATGGCGCGATGAATAATTAGAACATGAGAGAGCCTTCTGGTCATATGCCAAGAAGGCTCTTTTAAATCTGGGGTATCCTTAAAAAAGGGGTGTTGCGGTGTTGGCGCGGGTAAAAAATGTCGCATGAACGGTAGCGGAAATGGCGAAGGATTTTTGGATGTCAATAGGGTCAAAAATATATCGGATGCTCAAGCAACTATTTGATGTTGAACCACATGAGCGCACAAAATTATTTTTTCTTACCGCGGCGTTTTTCTTTGTGATCGGGGGGTATACGGTTGCAAAAGAACTGAAGGACGCGCTGTTTGTTCATATTGTTGGCAAAGAATACATTCCCATTGCGCGTACGATAGTGATGTTTGCGCTTATGCCAGCAATTTTTTGTTATTCAAAATTGGTTGATAAGATGCGTCGCTATCAGCTGCTCAATTTTTTTAGTGTTTTGTTTGCCGTCAGTGGTTTGATTTTTACCTATCTGATTGGTCATCCTACCATTGGTCTTGCCAATACCAATATTGGGGCTCATCGATGGTTCGGGTGGCTCTTTTATTTATTTGTAGAAGGATACTCACCGTTTTTAGTGAGCGTTTTTTGGGCATTTGCCAATTCTATTACCAGTCCTGAAGAAGCGAAAAGAAATTATGGCCTTATGGTCGCCGGTTCTAAAATGGGCGGTGCCTTGAGTGCGTTGTTTGCCTATTATGTGTTTAAGTGGGGGATGGCGACGGTAGTCTATAATAGGGCTACCGATATTTATTTACATCAGGTTGTTTATTTGGCTTCGGTGGTTATGTTGCTTATGGTTCCTCTGATGATTTGGCTGCTCATTAAGAAGGTCCCTGCTCAGTATTTGCATGGCTATGAAGCGGCGTATCAGGCGGAGAAAAAAAGGGGTAAAGAGAAAACCAGTATGTTTGATGGGTTGCGACTGCTGATCGAATACCCCTATGTGCTCGGTATTTTTGGCATGGTCTATTTTTATGAAGTTATAGGGACCGTATTGAGCTATTTGCGCCTTGGGGTTGCACAAGCAAGCGGCGCTGGTACCATGTCTGGCATGAGTGGCTATCTCTGTTTATTGATGTTTCAAGCCCATTTAGTAGGTTTTGTCATCTCATTATTTGGCACCCGTGAACTTCTGCGTCGTTTGGGCACCAGGATATGTCTTATGCTCACGCCGCTATCGTGTGGCGGGTTGCTCGTATATATTTTATTTGACGGCTCTCCTCAAATTTTCAGCTATGCGTATGCATTTTTGAAATCGCTTAACCTAGCCTTTAGTTGGCCAGTCCGTGAAAGCCTCTATATACCAACGGTCAAAGACATTAAATTCAAGTCAAAGTCTTGGATAGATGCGTTCGGTAGTAAGTTTGCCAAAACGAGTGGTTCAGTGTTTAATTGGTTTACTACTCAGTTAAGTGCCCCTGCGCTTATGCCGCTACACGCGTTTTTCTTTGCGGGGATTATTAGTGTATGGTTTGTAACTGCCTTATTACTTGGCAGGCGCTTTGAACGGGCGGTTGCGAACAATGAAGTGATAGGATTAGAGCCTAAAGAGGAGTAGGCGAAAATGAGTGGTTAGTAATTGCATTTTAAAAGCATTTTGCTACACTCTAAATGTTGTTTTATTTCTGCTGTGAAAGGAATTTTAAGGGAATTTGCATGATTGATTTTCAAAAACTAGTGAAAGCCGGTGTTCATTTTGGCCATCAAACCTCTCGATGGAACCCTAAAATGGCTCCATATATCTGGGGATTTAAAAATAAGGTTCATCTTATCGATGTGTCAAAGACAGCGTATCAATTAGAAAAAGCTGCTCAATTCCTTGAATCAGTGACGGCGGAAGGTAAGACAGTCTTATGGGTGGGATCTAAAAAGCCGGCGCAGGAAGTGATCGAGCGTGTGGGCAAGGACACCGGGATGCCGTACGTAAGGAACCGTTGGATTGGTGGCACCCTGAGTAATTTCGGGCAAGTCAAGAAGGCGGTGACCAAGCTGCTCCATTATGAGGATATCCTGGATAAAACTGAACAGTTCCCTCATTACACCAAAAAAGAATTTAATGTGTTTAAAAAGACTGCTGAACGTTTGGAAAAAAGTGTTGGCGGTATTCGTACCTTGCGATGGCCGGTTGGCGCGCTTGTGTTGGTGGATGTCAGCAAAGAATGCTCTGCTCTTAAAGAAGCCAATGTTATGGGCATACCAGTGGTAGCCTTGGTGGACACCAACTGTGATCCATCATTAGTGGATTTCGTAATTCCTGGCAATGACGATGCACAGCCTCCTATAGATACTATTTTCACCTATCTTGCCGATGCGGTTAATCGTGGTAAGGCGACAGCAAAAAATCGCGGTGTTGAATCTGCGCAGGCGGCGGCTATGGAGGAAGTGGCTGAACAACCGATACTGCTTGAGACTGATGAGTTGACGCCTGAAGAAGTTGCATCTCGTGCAGCAAAACAAAAGGCTTCAAGTCCTAAAAAACCGGCTTCTAAAAAACCGTTGAGACAGACTGCCCCTAAAGATTTGAATAAACAAGAAGCGGTAGCTACACAAGATCGCAAGGAAAATCGAGAGTAGATAGTGCCGTATACCTGTATCCGTAAGGAGAGGTGTCTGAGAGGCCGAAAGAGCATGATTGGAAATCATGTATGTCTTGAAAAAGGCATCGAGGGTTCGAATCCCTCTCTCTCCACCATACTTCGCCAAGGCTTCGTATGGCGCGGCCACTTTTTTAACGGAATTGACATTGGTAAGGTAGATGATCTGGCAGGATAGGGCGAAGTATGCCCTTCGTAGCTTTAGCGTAGTAGGGCGGATCAATTCATTTCGCCAAGGCTTCGTATGGCGCTTGTTCTTCGTAGCTCGAAGAGCGAAGTAGGACGGCCAGTCTTCGCCAGTTAAGGAAGAGTTATAGTAAAAATTTGGGGAAGTATATAAAGAGTAGCTATTTAATCTGTCAGGTTCGAGAGAAAGCAGCAGGGGTGGCGAGCGCTTGTATGTGCTTCCCTATTTGAATATATGTGTTGTTGGTTTTTAGTATAAGTTAGTGATCCCATGAATGAGATAAAATTAAATCTGGCACGTAAATGGCGATCACAACGTTTTGACGATATTGTTGGCCAAGAGTTGTGCGTGCGCATGTTGAAAAACAGTCTCTATAAGGGACAGTTTTTTCCCGTCTATCTTTTGTGCGGACAACGAGGGTGTGGCAAAACGACCACGGCGCGCGTGTTTGCGGCTGCGGTTAATTGTCAAAAATTATCTCTATTTCAGTCAAATCCTCAACTGAATCAGCTCCCGTGTCTTGCGTGTGATTCATGTGTTGCAATGATGACCGGTACTCATCCCGATTTTATAGAAATGGATGCGGCTTCTCATACGGGTGTGGATAATGTGCGCACCATTATTGAAGCGTCCAGTTATTTGCCACTCATGGGGAATAAAAAAATTTATTTGATCGATGAAGCGCATATGCTCAGTAAAGCGGCATTTAATGCACTGCTTAAAGTACTTGAAGAACCACCAACGTCGGCTATATTTATGCTGGCGACCACCGATCCACATAAAATTATTGATACGGTACGTTCCCGTTGCTTTCAGTTGATATTTAAGCCAATTCGTTCTGATGTCTTAATTGATCATCTTGCAAAAATTTGCGATACCGAAGGGGTGGCGTATGAACGAGAAGGATTGGCGCTCTTAGTGAGCCAATCTGAAGGGTCTGCGCGTGATGCATTGAACTTGGTAGAACAAGTACGCTTTGCAAACAAAGCTATTACGTCTACTGCAGTCAGACAAGTGCTTGGGCGTCCTGATGATCTGTCGTTACTCGCAGTGATTGAAGCGGCATTATGTAAAGGGCCGGCAGACTTGTTGCGCGTGATGCAAGAAATGCATATTACTAGTTACTCGCCTGAATATATTTGGCAGCGATTGTGCGATGCGGCACGTGCTATGATATGGCAGAAACATGGTGTAGATGCTCAACTCTTTGACGGGTGCACATACGAGTTGCAACACTTGGTCCTCAGATGTTCTATTTCCCGCATTAATGAATTATTAAAGGCGCTGTACGACCATGAACTGGTTTTTGCCAAAACAACGGCTAAACATGCATTGATAGAGATGATTTTGCTCCAGTTATGTGGTCTAGCGGTATTAGATGACGGCGCCGGTGGTGCATCTTCAGTGCCTTCACAGGCAGCAGCTGCTGAGCAATCGGTAATGCAAGAAGAACAAGACGATAGTCAAGACGAGCAAGAAGATGATGAGGATGATACGGGGATTGAACCGGATGATTATGCGGCAGTGTGGAAACAGTGTATTACTCAGATGAATCAGCAACAAGATCCGCTGATGTATTCTATCTTGAGCTCTGGCACGGTGATTGCATATGATGCGAATTCAGGTCAACTGACGCTTGAATTTCCCAAAAATAGGGCGCTATTTGCCGACCTGATTATCGATAAAAAAGCGAGCTGGTATGCGCAAGTATGCAGCCAATTTGGATCTGCACTGACCCTGCGGCCACAATTTACGGGTGCAGTGCAAGTATCGTCTGTTCAAAAAATCACAGAATCAAAAATACCGTTGCCGAAGATAGAAATTGTGCATCAGGCACAGCGTCCGCAGTCTATTGTGCCCGCTACGCGGCAACCATCCAAAGCGCTGACGGCGGCTACCCATAAAAGCGGTATGCCATATGCGCAGCAGTCGTATAAAAAATTGCCACACAAAAATTATGGTCCCATCGTAGACGTTTCAGATACGGCATTATGGCAAAAGGCTAATTTATTACTACGTTATTTTCCCGGCACTATACATGAAATTGTGGAGTAAACATATCTATGAAAACAGCATTGCCACGTGTGTTGATTGTCGGCAGAATGAATGTTGGCAAATCTACACTCTTTAATCGATTATCAGAAAACGTTAAAAGTCTTGCCTTTGATTATGAGGGCGTGACGCGTGATTTTTTGAAAGATACCGTCAGTTGGCAGGGCAAATCTTTTGAGCTGATTGATACGGGGGGCATTAGTATACGTACTGCCTCAGATCCGATTGCCGAACAGGCGCGACAAGTGGTGTTTACCCTGCTACAATCTGCAGACATTTTTTTATTTGTGGTTGATGGCAAGGCGGGAGTAGTGGCGGAGGATCAAGAATTAGCACGTCTGCTGCGCAGACTCAATAAAACTGTACTGTTGGTTATTAATAAAATTGATACCAAGAGTGCCCAATTGCAACAATTAGAATTTGAGTCTCTCGGTTTTGAATATTCGCTGTCCGTATCCGCGCAGCATGGCGCGGGCATAGCAGATTTGCTTGAGGCAATTGTGCATCATTTGCCCTCAGAAACTAAGCGGGTGGATGCAAAAGAGGCCGTATGCAAAATCGTAATATTGGGCAAACCGAATGTAGGCAAATCATCACTGCTGAATGCATTGTTAAAACAGGAACGAGCGCTGGTTGCTGATATGCCAGGCACCACGCGTGAAGCAATTAGTGAAAAAATTAGTTTTTTTAAGGAAGATATTCAAGTAACTGATACACCTGGACTGCGTCGACAGCGTGGTATTAAAGAGCCACTTGAAGGTTTGATGGTCAAAAGCGCGTTGCGTGCATTAGAGGATGCAGATATTGTGCTGCTTATGATTGATGCATCTGAAGGTAAAGTTGCAGATCAAGAATTAAAGTTGGCATTTTATGCGTTTCAGGAATTGCATAAAGGTCTTATTATCCTCTTTAATAAAACTGATATGGTTGATGTGGATACGCAAGAAACGATGGCACTTGATCTGCAGGAGTATCAACATCTAATCAAAAAAGTGGAATGTTTAGATATTTCATGCAAAACGGGTAAAAATATTGGCAAAATTCTGCCTTTAGTTGCGTCAGTTGCTAAACGTTATACACAGGATATACCGCTTGATAACGTGGGTATATTTATCAAGGAAGCACTGTTTAAAAAACCACTCTATCGTCGTAATGAATTGATTCGTTTGTATGATGCGCAACAGGTGGCGCATCGGCCACCAACTATAGCACTCTATGTACCGATACCTGAACAGTGGGGACCTACGCAGATTGGTTATCTTGAAAATCGCATACGCAGTGTCTGTAATCTGAAAGGGACACCGGTACGATTTGTGGTGCGCAAACGCTATTAATTTTTTGTAATTGCACCCCACATGCAAAATGCAGTATGCTAATGTGCATGATATGTACTTTGGTATAGGAGTTGTGAACATGAATAAGCGTATTACCTTTCGTTCTATGACGCATTCTGATTTAATTGAACAACATGCAAATAAGCAGCTGGCAAAAATAGAAGATTTTTTGCTCAATGAGCGCACCCCTGTCTATATAGATCTTATTTTAGAACCATCAAAAACACATGAACATAATAAAGTGGAGCTCCGCGTCAAAAGTCCTCATTATGAACTGTATTCTACCTATGAAGGCCCCGATTTGTATGCCATTATCGACCGGGTCATTGATGTTATGTACTATGATTTGCATAAAGAAAAGCAAAAAGAAGTAGATATGCGCAAACAACGTGGCCGTCACGAAGAATTTAAAAAGCAGCGCTAAGAAGCGGACATAAAAAGGGGGGCGCGGTATGAAGAATCATTTGAAGCTTATTATGCTGTTGAGCATGTGTGTAGGATCTTTGTTGCATGCGATGGATGGTGAAAACCATGAGCACGACAATACGCGCGCTGTACCTCTAGAAAAAAGGGGGAGGAGTTTGTCCAATCCTCAGCTTGGTCAGAGAGGGCCGTGTGTAGGTTATGCGGTGTTTGGAAATAAACTAGTAAAATTGAAAGCACGCGTAGATAGGTATAATGCCTTGTTTCAAGGCCCACTCAATGTACATTATGAAAAGTACAAAAAAAAATATGATGATTTGGATATGGAAAAAAATGATATTCGTATTCATAAGCTCTGTATGCACTGGGCTCATAAAGTGCGCGATCTTGAGGAAGCTTCCTATAGCACCATTTTTGTGCGTGCATACCCCAAGAGGATAGTGGGAGTAATAATATTCGTTGTTACCGCTGGGTTGACGGCAGGTGGCTATTTCTTGTGCGAAGCTTACAAAGAATATACGCAAAAACAACAAGCGGCGCAGCAAGAATCTGCCAATAATGCTGACACGTCTGAACAACCTAATAACCTCATTACATGAGATGGGCGATATATGTGGTTTAAAAAATGGATTGTGTTGATAATTATAATGACAGTGTCGCCGTGTACGCAAGCGATGGATGGTACACAATCTAAGGACGAGGAACAGAAAAAAACCGGCGAAAAAACAGCGACTCTCACCACACGTCAGATCGATGCCCTTGCACGGGATTTGGATGGAAATCTCATATCTGAAGGATATGTGACACTAGGGCGAGATCTAGGGCTATTGAAAGTACGCATGCACAATAATTACGCCTTGTGGCGGGGGCCAATCACGATACAGTATGAAAAGTATAAGAAAAAATATGATAGCCCGGATGTAGATAAATATAAAGACTGTAACAGTGGCCTTTATTTACACTGGGCAAAAAAAGTGCGTGCGATCAATAATGCGTCCTATGGTACTCTTTTTGTGCGTGCATATCCTAAAAGCCTACTAGTAGCCATTACGCTTGCCATTGCCGCGGGGCTTGCGGCGGGCGGCTATTTTGGCTATGAAGCATACAAAGATTATATGCAAAAACAGGCAGCGGCGCAGCAAGAATCAACTCATGATACGCAAACACCTGAACAACCTACTAATGTCATTACCTGAAGACAGGGGGTGTGATATGTGGTTTAAAAGATGGGTTGTGTTGATGGTTCTGGTTATATTACCATGCTATGTCAGCGCGATGGATGCTACTGATACATATCCCGACTTAGGTGTACACAAACATCCCTCTGATTCTGATAACCCTACTGATGCCCAGCTTGGCAATGGGGATAAAACTGGCGCGGACGCAGAAGAAGATAGTAAGGGTGTTATCAAAGGCCTAAATCAAGATGATTTGGCAAAAAAACTTTTGCAGAACGCTGACCACTTGCACAGGTGGCTGCCACGGCACAAGGTAACGCTTGCGGTGGCAATTATCGCGGTATGCACTTCGCTTGGCCTGGGGACCTATATTATCTATGACAAGGTATTTGCGCCAAAAGAGGGGTGTTCAGGCGATGAGCATGATATGGTCGATCAAATAGTATCAGAGCAGGGCTCTGATAAAAAATGATTGTACTGCCGACAAAAATACGTTAAATTTGTACAGTATACCAACAATTTTAGCGGAAAAATGTCGCCATGTTTAACAGAATTCTGAAATTACCCCTACAGGGTTCCAACAGCATCTTTTTGTTTGGCCCGCGCGGAACGGGAAAAACATCCTATATCAAAGAGCACATTGCGCAATCGATTTATCTTGATTTACTCGATTTTTCTACCTATGCCCCCCTGGCTGCTAACCCCAATAGGTTGCAGAATCTTATTCCTCCCGGCTACTCCGATTGGATCATTATTGATGAGGTACAGCGAATACCTGAATTGCTCAATGAGGTCCATAGATTGATCGAACACCAAAAATACAAATTTATACTGACCGGGTCTAGTGCCCGCAAATTGAGAAAGGGAGGGGTCAATTTGCTTGCAGGCCGTGCATTAACCTATACGATGCATCCTTTAATAGCTCAAGAGATGGCGGAGCAGTTTAGTATAGCTACGGCAGTCAACTATGGCCTGTTGCCCGCGGTTATTGGCCATGAAGATCCTAAAAAATACTTAGAAAGCTACGTACAAACCTATATACGCGAAGAAGTATTACAGGAAGGCCTCACGCGCAATATTGGGGCCTTTACCCGCTTTTTAGAGGTGGCAAGCTTTTCTCAAGGGCAGGTGCTCAATATCTCTGAAATTGCACGAGAATTATCACTAAACAGGACAGTAGTAAACAGTTATTTTGATATTTTAGATGATTTACTCTTAAGTATACGCCTTATCCCATTTGCCCAACGGGCAAAAAGAAGGATGATAGCCCATAATAAATTTTATTTTTTTGATGCCGGCGTCTATCAGACCTTGCGCCCTATGGGCCCTTTAGATTCGCCAGAGGAGGCAGAAGGGGCGGCGCTCGAGACCCTCTTTTTACAGTCCTTGAGTGCGGTCAATGATTACTACGAGCTCGGGTATAAAATATACTTTTGGCGGACCTTGGCCGGTGATGAGGTAGATTTTGTGATTTATGGCCCGCGGGGCCTGCATGCATTTGAGATCAAGCGATCGGCCACCGTTACCAGTAAATCATTCAAGGGGCTGAAAAACTTTGGCGCTGATTATCCGGAGGCCACCCTGCATCTGCTCTATCTGGGCACCCAGCGAGAATACCATGGATCAATTACGGTAACCCCTTTATCCGAGGCGCTTAAAACACTGCCGGCATTGATAGGCGAAGATGCTACTACTTACCAGTCGATTCTATCTGAATAGAATAATAAAAATGCGAGCGCGCTGTCGTCAAAAGTTTTCATATAGAAAACATCGATGGTTTTTAGGCCTCATTTTTGTAAGATTTTAGCTGTTTTCAATAAATTCTGCATATCGGCATTGACAAATAAGATATTTAATTCATAATGATTTGTAACAATGTAGAACACTATGTTTAATCATATATTTATGGAGGTGTTTATGAAGACACTAAAATTAGGTGCTTTAGCGCTAGGCATGATGGTCGCTGGTTCGGCAATGGCTATGGATGATAATACTCTGTTGGTCAAGGAAGCTAAGGCGGCGCATCAAGCTGCTCTCGCTAACCGTGCACAACTGGCTGCGGATGAGGTTAATTATCTTGAGAATGAGGCGTTGCCACATGTGGAACAAGCTATGCAAACTAACAATGCGATGGTGCTAAGTCTATTTAAAACTCAGATGCAAATTTTTGCTAATAAAAAAGCAATTTCACAATATTCTAGGTTCACTTCTTTCATCATTACTCATCATAAGAAGTTGGCCTTCGTTGCAGTAGTAGCAGCAATCACAGCTGGTGTTATCGCATACAAGAAGTATTCAGCTAAGAAAAAGAAGAAAATCGAAGTTGAAGAAACTGAAGATAACATTGAAGAAGTTACTGCTGAGTAATTAGGCTTCAGATTATCAGTGAATTAAAAAGGGGCGAGGGATTAAATTTCCTCGCTCTTTTTGATACTTGGCACCCAGCGAGAGTACCATGGATCGATCACGGTGACCCCTTTGTCTGAGGCGCTCAAACAGCTGCCGGCATTGATAGGCGAAGATGCTACTACTTACCAATCGATTCTATCTGAATAGAATAACCCAAATGTGGACGCCTTGCCGTCAAAAGTTTTCATATAGAAAACATTGGTGGTTTTTAGGCCTTATTTTTATAAGATTTTAGCTGTTTTTAATAAATTCCGTATATCGGCATTGACAAATAAGATATTTAATTCATAATGATTTGTAACAATGTAGAACACTATGTTTAATCATATATTTATGGAGGTGTTTATGAAAACACTAAAATTAAGTGCGTTAGCACTAGGAATGTTGGTCGCTGGTTCGGCGATTGCATATCCAGGAGAATCGTACGTTGATGCTGCTGTTGAGCGTTATACTAATGCTGTTGTGAGCCGTGTAATGAGTCTAAGTACTCAAGGTTATCATAAAATGGCTACATGTACTGCTGGTTTACTTGCTCCTGTTTATTACCCGAAAACAACAATTTTTGCAGTCGCAGCAATCACAGCTGGCGTTATCGCATACAAGAAGTATTCAGCTAAGAAGAAGAAAATCGAAGTTGAAGAAACTGAAGAAGAACAAACTGAAGTTGAAGTTACTGTTCAGTAATTAAGTTTTACGCAGTAAATAAAAAAAGGGGCGAGGGATTTGTCTCTCGCTCTTTTTTTTACCTGGCAGACGTTGAAAGTCGTTATAAGGCGTTGACAAATACGATGCCTACTTCATACTTAAGTACAGTCAAGTAGTAAAAATAGAGTCAAAAAATGTTAATACGGAGGTGTTTATGAAAACACTAAAATTAGGTGCGTTAGCACTAGGAATGTTGGCCGCTAGTTCGGCAATGGCTATGGATAAGACCAAGGCGCTGGGTGATGCAAAAAATGATCTTAGAAATAACGCGAACTCAAAGATTAAGAAGTCTACTCGACGTAAATCTGGATCAGATACCGGTGTTAAAAAACAGAAAAAGACAGTAACGCCTGTTGCGGACATTAATACCTATAATCCAGTGGGACCCGTAGCTTCAGTCGATGATTCTGTTCTTTCGGTTCCCACAGGTAAGAACCATACTAAATCTACGCTCGACAAAATCAAAGCTTTTCCTAAGGTATGCTTGCGAAATATTAAATTACACCCATGGATGTCAGGTATGGGCGCAGCAGTTGTGGTGATTATCGGGGCTGCAGTTTATGTGATGAATAAAAAGGTTGCTCAAGACGCGGATGTTAGAAGCAACGATGAAGATGACATTGAGCAAGATATGATGATTGTTGAGTAATTAAGCTTTACGCAGTAAATAAAAAAATGGGCGAGGGATAAACTCGCCCGTTTTTGTGTCTAAAAATTATCTTTTATGCCTTGGCGTACGGCTTGATAAGCGCAACAAATTCCTGCACTGATAGATCATACACCTCTGGCCCCAAGCGTGCTAATTCCCGCTGTTCGTGTGGATCCAAAATCAAGAATGTTGGAGTGCCTTTGATGGCATAATTACGCAAGAAATCTGCATTCTTGGCGTCAGCGGCATCAATTTTTACCGCTACCAATGAAGCGGTTTCGTGTATTACTGATGCATCAAAGAAGAATTTCTTTTCTATCGCTTTGCAGATAGAGCAATAGTCGGCCGTGATATCGATAAATAGATTCTTATTTTCTTGGCGCGCATAGGCCATTGCGGCTGCATAATCGGTTTGCCAAGACACGCTTGCCGCTGCGTTTTTATCTGCGTACATGGTGTTGTACAACGACGGCAGGTTAATAGAGCAACTAAATAAAATGCCGGCAACTACTATTTTGGCAGTACGCCATGCTTGGCCTCGCGTTTGAGTAACGGCCAAGAAATAATAGAGCCCTAGTGCGAGCATGATCGCGCGCGCAAGCATAAGCCAATAATCATGGGGCATAATGGGGCGTAAAAAATAGAAGCACATGCCAATCATTACCAGCCCAAATAATTTTTTTATCTCAACCATCCACATACCAGCACGCGGCAGCACATTTAACGAGCTTGAAAAGGTACCAATAATAAGCAGCGGTATACTCAGGCCGATGCCAAAGGCAAAAAGGAGCAAAAAGCCGAGTAGGGGATTGCCCAAGGTGGTTACGATACTCAGCAGTAGGAGTAGCCCAGGAGATAGGCAGGGAGAAGCTACCGTACCGCTGGCTGCACCAAAAAGAAAAGCATTGATGCATGAGCCACCACGGGTCGCTGACGCGGCACCGGGCATGCGGGGGGTGTACATTTCATAAAAGCCCATCATAGCTCCTGCCAGATACATGAGCATGCCTACCATCGGTATAATAACTATTGGTTTGGTCATTATGTTGCCAAAAAGGCTTCCCGTGTATGCCGCACTCAGGCCAAGGAGCGCAAAGGTGGTTGCAATACCAACTGTGTATGACAGGGCAAGTAGAAAGTTGCGTGCCATAGATTTGCTTGCCTGTGCTTGTAAAATGCCTACGGTGATGGGGATCATGGGATAAATACAGGGCGTAAGACTCAGCACCATACCAAGCAGGGTAACGAGAGCAAGGCGTAAGGGCAATGAATCGGTGGTTGATACCAGGGTGGATAGGTAAGATGACCAGCTGGCATCAGTGGCGTGCAGTAGGGTGCTGTTGGTGATTATAATACAGAATATATAAAAAAACAGGCGCATGATAATTCCTTGTGCATAGGTGATACGAGCTTAAACTCAGTTATGTCAGCTCTATCATGGTCGATATATAAAAAAAATCAATAGCATTGCTAAAAAAATACTGCCTGTATTATATTGATCCAGTGGAATTGTAAGGAAGTACCATTTGGAGGAATTTCATGGTTACCAAAAACATACTTATCGGCACGTTACTGTCGATGACGGGTGTCTATACTGCGAGTGCTATAGATGCAGGCTGCGGCAGCAAGCTGTTCATTGAAAATAAATCTGATGTAGCACTGACGATCATCTACACAACGCGTGAGGGCATTCGAGTGGAAGAACCTATGCTACCAGGGGAGAAATTTAAGGAGCTTATTTGTATTGATCAGCTACTCTTTGTGGCGTTTGCGCGGCGCGTGGCAGGGGCGCGAGAGATTGCGCTGGACGATCAGCTGGATACGATTCGCCAAGATAGACATGCGCCATGTCTGAAGGGCAAGACGCCGGTCATTACCATTGCGGCAGTTAGCGGTGGGTGGTCTACTAGAGTCGAATGGCACGCTCAGGTGACGGCTTCTATCGTTATGCGTCCTGCTTTGCCTGGCTAATTTTAACATTACCCGATGCGCATTGCAGTGTAATCATTGCTTCGCCGCTGCCCAGCATACCGTCAACCTCTTTTTTAAATCGACGCCACGCGGTGGTATCGAGCTTGGTGAGTTTCTCTTTGAGTGTTAAATAGTGTTCTGAGGTTATGGTACCGCGCTGAGTGCTCCCCTTAATACTGGCATTGCTATTGGCGGGCAGTTCTAAACTAATGCCTCCGCTGCGTGTATGTAAATCGACTGCGCTGGTGGGCGGTATGTGCGCATACGCAACGGTAATGTAGCCTTTATGTGTGCGAGCCTGCACATTTTTGTGTGCCTGCTGTATGGTGATGTTGCCATATTCGGTTTGTGCGCACACATCATGGAGCGCGTTTGCAATGTCGATAGAACCATATTTAGTGGTAGCGTGTACCGTTTTATAGTTGGATCCAATAGAGATGGTGCCATTATCCGCGCAGCATACCACCGGAAGCGCTGCTTTATTGATGGTAATGGATCCGTCATGGGTGATGGCGTGTATTTTGATATTTTCGGGGATAGTCAGGGTGTAATCGACGGCGCCCTGTTTTATGACATGGGGGTCAAAAATGGTTTTAAGCCGCAGTTGCTGACTGCTTTGTTCTTCGCCAATAAGTAACTCCGGTAATTGTTCCTCGCGTGCAGCCTTTTTCACCGCTACTAAGGTAATATGTTCTTGTCGTGCGTGCGTGTTGATGGTAATGTCGCCTGCCGTCGTTTCTATTGCTAACGTACCCTCTTCTGGTGCAATATACGTATGAGTGACCGTAGTTTCATGTGTTTTACGACCAAACCATGTTCGGATCGTGTCTAATGAAAAAGTGCCAAAGAGCGTATAGGGTGTTATGATACTGATAATCAGGCAGGTGCGGATACAAAAATGAATAGCCATGCATTCTCCTTTTTTAAAAAGATGATATTTACATGAAGTCTACACAAATTCTTCCCGTAATTCAAAACAGACTCGCGCAATCGCTGCAACCGTTTCCGGTGATTGGCCATATTGTGGCCGATATAGTTAAATCTGGTGGTAGTGCGTTCCTTGTTGGCGGTGCTGTCAGAGATTTATTACTCGGTACTGCGGTGAAAGATCTTGATATTGAAGTGCATAATCTACCGATGATGCTCTTGCAAGAAATTATGCAGCGCTATGGTGTGGTCAGTTTCGTGGGCAAATCATTTGGTGTGTTGCGCTTACATGGGCTTGATGTTGATTGGTCACTGCCAAGAGCAGATATGGCGGGACGCAAACCAGAAGTTGTTCTGGATCCGTATATGACTATTGCCCATGCATGCAGGCGTCGAGATTTGACGATCAATGCGATGGCGATCGATTTGGCTACTGCGCAGTTACATGATCCTTATAATGGCCAACAAGATTTGAACAGCGGTATATTACGTCCACCGGACGCACACTTATTTGTACAAGACCCCTTGCGCTTGTTGAGGGTGATGCAATTCATAGGTCGTTTTGGCATGCATGCCAGTGATGAACTCAATCAGCTGTGCAGTGCTATGGATATAAGCGGCGTATCAGTAGAACGCATTGAGCAAGAATTTACAAAACTGTTGCTTAAATCGGCGCGGCCATCGTTGGGGATCCGTTGGCTTGCGCACATTGGCAGACTATCTGAGGTGTTACCGCAATTGGCGGCCACCCGTGCAGTACCGCAAAATCCTGCGTGGCATCCAGAAGGTGACGTGTTTGAACATAGTATGCAAGCGCTTGATGCGGCTGCTCTTATAGCGCATACCTACACGTCTGAACATCAGAAGTTGGTACTCATGTATGCGGCATTGTGTCATGATCTGGGCAAGGCAACGACGACGCATTTGGTTGATGGTGTCATTAAAAGCGAATTGCATGCGCCTGAGGGTGCAAAAATGGTACCACAGATGCTCAAGCGTATTACACATACGCATGATCTTATACATACGGTTACGCTGCTTGTGCACTATCATATGGAGCCGGGACAATTTGTGCGTGGCGGTGCTCAGATGGCCGCCTATAAGCGTTTGGCGCGTAAATTAGCACCATACACTACATTGCATATGTTGGCAGATCTTGCGCTTGCCGATATGCAGGGACGTAATCCACATGGATCTGAGCCATTGACGTGTGGAAATGAAATTATCGACACTTTTCGCGCACATGCACACCGTGCGCAGGTGTTACATGAGGTCGAAAAGGCAGTGTTACAAGGCCGCGATTTACTGGGCCTTGTACCGCCAGGACCATTGCTGGGGAAATTGGTGCGGCGCGCCTATGAGATTCAGATAGAGGAGGGGATTACTGATGTGACTGAACTCAAGCGCAGGGTGTTGGCTGAATGATGCTTCATTTCTTTTGCGTGAGTAGCACTGATTTGGTACACTTTTGCGTATACATATCTTCATACTAATAAAAAGGAAATGACATGTTCGCAGGCAATTCGTTGTGGAGTCTTATTACGCAATCTGATCTGGTCAGCTGGGTGGTTTTACTGATTCTTTTGTGCCTATCAGTTTTATGTTGGGCACTTTTTTTTGGCAAATACTTAATCACACGCGTCAAAATGCAGCAGTTGCGTGCCGGGCATCAACAACTGGCTGCGATATCTACTGCTGAGCAATTGGATGCGCTGGCGTTGAGCCTACAAGGTACAGTGCCGGGCTATATTATTGCCAAGCAACGTAGTGCCATGAAATCAGGGCATGATTGGCAACTCGTTGCAGAACATGGACAACAGCTGGTAGATACCTTGGTGTCTGCGCAGGAACAGTATCTGCATGTATTATCCACCAGTGCGGCAGTCTCACCGCTTTTGGGTCTTTTTGGTACGGTATGGGGCCTGGTTCAGGCATTTATTGGCATTAGTGAACGACAAGCGGCAGATATTGTGGCCGTTGCGCCCGGTATTGCCCAAGCGTTAGTGACGACGCTCGCTGGTCTGGTGGTAGCAATTCCCGCGCTGGTCATGTTTAATTATTTGCAGGCACGCTCTGCCGCCTATGAGCAAGAAGTTATTACCTTTGTAAATATGTTGCACATGTTCATGATGCGCATGAGTCAGGAGTAACAATGGTACGATTACTAAAGCGCAGGAAGCGCAATCGGGTATCAATGGCAGATATTTCTCTGACGCCACTCATAGATACCGCGTTGACCTTACTGATTATTTTTATGGTTGCCACCCCCATGTTACATAACGCAATTCGTATTACCTTGCCACAGGGCAAAGCACAAGAAGTTAACAATGTAAAACAAGAATTGGTTATTGAAATTAATAAAGAGGGTACCTTCTTTCTCAATGGTAAAGCGATGAATATGCAGACAATCATTGCGGAACTTAAAAAGCAGGTCGGATCTGCTTCTGCGCAGCGGGTGGTCTTTGTCAAGGCAGATAAGGATAGTTCTTATGGGCCTGTTATGGAATTGGTGGATCAGATCAAAGTAGTGGGTGGGGTAAAACATGTTGCGTTGGCAACACAAAAACGGGCGTAACAGAATTTTCTGGGGACAATTGTGCGCAGTATCTGGTCTTGCACACGCAGTAGTGGTGGTTTGTATATTGTTTGTATATTCGGATCGTGCATCTCATTATACATTCACGATGCATGAGACTGTACCGACGATACCAACGGTAGTAGTACTAGCGCCACCACACAAAGGATCACGCGTATCTGGTAATGCCGCGTATGCGCCCGTGTCATCTGTGCAACCGAGTACGCGTATTATGGTGCCTGTGCCGCAAAAAAAACAAGAAGCAAAAACGCGCAAAGCGGTCAAAAAAAAGGTTGCCAAAAAACCGATCGCGACCAAGCAGGTACAAAAAAAAATCCCCCAAAAAGCACATACTAAGCCAAAGGTAGATTCGGCAAAAAAAGTGCAAGAAGCCCCCAAAGCAAGTGAAAAAAAAGAAACGCCGCATATACCTGCAGTGGCTGAAAGTAGCGTTACCAATGCGCCTGCGCAGGAAGGGCAGGCAGATTCTATTATGATTTCATATGCGGATGCACGCACCGCGCATCAATACACCATATTGCAACATGAGTTCAGTAAACATTGGGCGCCGCCGCCAGGTGTTGCCGATGAATGTACCTGTCGATTGACGGTATGCGTGGATCGTGCTGGTATGGTCAATGATGTAGTGGTAGAAGAATCATCTGGCGTGTTAATTTTTGATATTGCGGCCCGTACTGCCGTGTTGGCGGTTGAATGGCCTGCATGGGCGCGGGGTACTTCTATTACTATTACTTTTAAACCATAATGAAAGTTGCATATGAAACTGCGAAATTTTACATTGTTGTTCGCTTTGACCCTTCGACGAGCTTCCGCTTTCGCTGGAGCTTCTTCGGACAGGCAGGGTGAGCGAGGGGGGATTTTTTCGCTCGTCCTGAGCCTGTCGAAGGATAAGCGCAAAATAGCTTTAGCGACGGCTGGAAGTCTGTCCTGTCTGATGCAGATGCTCCCATCCTACGCCATGGAAATACGCGCCTCCACTCGAGTTAAGATACCGCTTGTCCTTGTTGTCGATACTGCAAACAACGATATGAACATAATTGCCGCGCGCGTGCAAACGGCCTTTACCTTTAGTGGGCAGTTCACCGTTTCTTTGCAATCCTTGCCTGCTGCGCTCAATAAAAAAACAGTGCAAGCGTTGCATGCACAGGGGTACCCGTTGGCTTTAATCATGACACATCTTGATGCACAACAGATTGAATGGCGGTTGTATGATACGCTGCAGGCGCGCATGATTGTGGGCAAAAAATGTCGTGCGCAATCGGGTGATTTAAACTGGTGGGCGTTACACATTGCCAGCAGTGTGTGGCCTGAATTAACGGGACAAGAGGGTTTTTTTCTGACAAAAATAGCCTATAGCAAACAGGTGAAGGGTAAAAAGGGGCGTGTCTTGAGACATATTTGTGTTGCTGATTTTGATGGGCTGCATGAACAGGTGGTCGTGAATACACCAACGATTAATATTATGCCTCGCTGGAACCATGATACCCAAAATCCTCTCCTCTTTTATTCTGAATACACCAATGATAATGTGCGTATGATGATGGTTGATACCCATAAGCGGCGCAAAATAGCGTCCGATTTTGAGGGTATCAATATGCTGACTAGTTTTTCAGCGGATGGCAAGAAAGTAGTCTACTGTGCATCGCGTGGCGACGGTAATTGTCAGATCTATTATCATGCGCCAGGGGTGTTTAAACGCTTGCTCTATACTCATAAGGCTACGGGCAAATCGTTGTCAGATGGTAACAATATTTCTCCTAGTTTGAGCGCTGATGGCAACGTGGTCTACTTTTGTTCAGATTTTCTTACCCAATTACCGCAAATCTTTGCATACGATATGGGCACGGGTACAGTGACCAAATTAACGGAAGGTGGCTATTGTGCATCGCCCGCCTACTGCCATAAGACACAGCAGTTGGCATACACTAAAAAAATAGATGGTATTATGCAACTGTATGTATGCAATACCAAGACAGGCGTACACCAGCAACTGACTACAGACGAGTATAGTAAGGACGAGTGCTCCTGGTCTCCCTGTGGTAATTATCTGTTAGTATCCCTTGAAAAGGATAGTATGAGTCGTATCGCAGTATATAATATGCTTACCAAACAGCTACAAGATATAACCGGGAAGTCTACTGTATGTGGGTATCCTGCTTGGTCACCCGCATACACGAACTATACGCTTATTGATGAGGGAAGTGTAGCCGCGTGAAAACGTCGTGTCTTGTTGATTTATAGATGATAGTATGGTATTATTCAACTAGAAAAAATCACCTATTTTCTCTCTTTTTTCCTCTTTTATTATACGGTTTTGTTTATAACGCAATTAATCTATTTTCTATAATTACGGGGTATGTGAACATGAAAAAAAATAACAAAAATGGCTGGTGGAAGGGTGTTCCACGCAATATTATTTTCGCCGCGCTGATTTTTATAGGTTTCTTTATCATTTTACAACAACTGACAGACTATAGCCGTCAAATAAGCACCATATCATACACTACTTTTTTGGATAAGGTTGTCGCTAATCAGGTGAGTAAAGTCTATGTGGCTGGCCAGGAAGTCAGAGGGCTTTTGCATGACGGATCACAATTTGAAACGGTCATAGGCAATCAGGATACTGTGTGGGATCTGCTCCGTGAGCATCAGGTTGAGGTCATTGTTGCCAATACATCCAATGCTATTAATATCTGGTATTTTTTGCCATTTTTACTTTTTTTATGTGTGGTGGGTTTTGGTATCGTAATGATTATCCGTCAATCACGTGGATCTGGCAATGGGGGTGGTAGTAACATCTTTAGTATGGGAAAAAGTAGGGCAAAAATGTTCATGCCGGCTACTATTAAAGAGACCTTTGCCTCAGTAGCAGGGGCTGCCGAAGCAAAAGAAGAACTTTTTGATGTGGTTGATTTTCTTAAAAATCCTAAAAAATATAAACGGCTTGGTGCAAAAATTACCCGTGGCATTCTACTCGTTGGCGAACCGGGCAATGGCAAAACTTTACTCGCCAGAGCGGTAGCTGGTGAAGCAAATTGTCCCTTCTTTAGTACCAGTGGTTCAGATTTTATAGAAGTATTTGTAGGCGTGGGTGCTGCCCGCGTGCGCGATCTATTTGCGCAAGCGCGTAAAAATGCACCGAGTATTCTCTTTATTGACGAAATAGATGCGGTTGGCCGTCAACGGGGTAGCGGTATGGGTGGTGGACATGATGAGCGTGAGCAGACCCTGAATCAGTTGCTGACAGAAATGGACGGTTTTGAAACAAGTCAGGCGCCAGTTATCGTGTTAGCCGCAACCAATCGGCCCGATGTGCTTGATAAAGCCTTGTTGCGCCCCGGTCGCTTTGACCGTCGGGTAGATGTGCCGTATCCAGATTTGGTAAGCCGTGAGGCCATTTTAAGGCTGCATGCAAAAGACGTAAAGTTGGATGAAAAATCGGTTGATTTGAAAAAAGTGGCACAAGGCACACCGGGCTTTTCCGGGGCTGATCTTGCCAATTTGATCAATGAAGGTGCTATCATAGCGGCAAAACAGAATAAAGAGCTGATAGATGTGCACGACCTTGAAGAAGCACGCGACAAGATGATTCTGGGCAAGGAAAGCAAGACTATGCTTTTAACGCAGGAAGATCGTACTATAACGGCATATCATGAGGCGGGACATGCCCTAGTACTTTTACTGCAGCCCCTCTACACGGATCCTTTGTATAAGATTACTATTATCCCACGGGGAAAAACGTTAGGGGTTACGCATCATTTGCCAGAGCGCGAGAAATATAGCAGCACCAAAGAGGAAATGTTGGCGCGCATCATGACGGCAATGGGAGGGCGTGTGGCAGAGGAACTGGTATTTAACCAGATCACCACGGGTGCTTCAAGCGATTTTCAGACCGCAACTGCCGTTGCCCGTAATATGGTATGTTACTACGGTATGTCGGAAAAATTGGGCCCCGTCATTTATGCAGAAGATCATTATGGACGTACCTATTCCTCAAAAACGGCGCAAGAAATTGATGATGAAGTACGGCGCATTACCCAAGATTGCTACCAGAAGGTATGTACCTTACTGCAAGACAATAGAGAAAAACTAGAATTACTTGCCAAAACGTTACTTGAAAAAGAGACTATGTTTGCTGCTGAGGTATATCAGCTTCTTGGCATTGAGCCGCGTGCTGAACATCGTTTTTAAGGCCCTAAGAGGCTTTCTACCCATGGAAAATGGCGTAGGTTTTATTTGAAAAAGAAGGGTTTTTTAGTATACTTACCAAAGTATTATCTAGAAAATTCTATTCTCATACGTCTATATAGTTAGCTTAAGAGGTTTTAATTAATGGCTAGAATTTGTGCTGTATGCAGCAAAAGGCCCCAAGTTGGGATGAACGTCAGTAACGCGAATAATAGAACCAAAAAATGGGTATATCCCAATGTTCACGCTATGCGTTTCACGGTCGTTGGGTCTGGCAAACAAAAGGTACAGCGCGGTAAGGTGTGTACCAAATGTGTCAAGGCCGGTAAAGTTCAAAAAGTAATCTAATTTCGAATCGAATAAGGGGCATCGATGCCAAATATTAAATCTGCAAAAAAGCGTGTAGAGCAAGGTGAAAAACGTCGCGTAAATAATCTTGCGCGCAGAACCGCTCTTAAAACTGCAACAAAAAAAGTTTTATTGGCGCTGGAAAATAATCAAATTGCGCAGGCAAAAGAATTGCTCAAAGAGGTCAATGCAAAATTGGCACGCGCAAAAGGCAAACACCTCATACATGCAAATGCTGCGGCACGTAAAATGAGCCGTTTGGCTAAAAAAGTTGCGCATGCTGAGCGTAGTGCGGGTGCGTAAATTTGTACTTGATTTATGGAATGTTAAAAGGAGCTTTTTTTTAAGAGCTCCTTTTTTTGTTGCCCACCTGTACCCTACCATTGGACCCTATTTACGTATTTCCCCCCTAGGCAGGGCTGAAAGAGGCTGATATACTGGCTTTATACCGTTTTATGGCATAGCAAGTATATAAACGTGAGGTTATCGTGACATTTTTTACAAGGCTTCTGATTTATTCCCTGTTTCTTGGTTTGCCTAACCTGGGCCATGCTATGGACCCTACACTGATGCCACAGGAGCTTACGGTAGAGATCTTGAAGCTGTGCTGCGCAGACATGACGCAAGAGGAGCGTATCGTTGAGCTTGTTAAGCTACGGGAGGTGTGTACTACCTGGCGGGCTCTTTTGACCGATACATTTATAGCTGAAACGGTAGGAATTTCTGGCGAAGTGGCAGCGTTGGAAAAGAGTCTTTTTAACGCTATACAACACAAATGTTCAGCGACTATCGAACTTATTTGCAAGGTATATCCAGATGTTATTAGGGCGCTTAAAGAGGTTCCCCTATTTGTGATCCGTTGTGATAATGGTCATGTCCGTTATGATTCATATTTTATCAGAACAATTAAGATTTTGCATGCATATGGATTGAATCCAGAGGTAAAGGTAAGAGAGGAAGAAGCTGATGGTAATACAAGAGAGCGTTATAGTAATAAGCTTATAACAGCGGTAATACAATTTAGCACTAAGGAAGGACGGGAGTGTTTTGATCTCTTGTTGGCACACACACCCGAATCTGACAAAACAGATTTGTTTTATGTAGCTATTACGGGAAATATAAATCTCCATGCAATGGCTCAACTAATTGAACATTGTCCAGCAGAACACGTTGAGGCTACCTGTGAAAAAATTGCGGGACATGAAGGTGTATGTTGCCAAAAGCATTTGAGGCCTATCGTGGAAGCACTTATTCGTCGTGGTGCGCAAACAAAATGGAGAGGATATATCCAGTGTCATCCAAAAAAATGTTGGGATGATACTGATTACGACGTGGTGGTTCCTGTTGCAAAGAAGTACTCATTATCACTAGTGCCTACTTTACTGTGGTCTAAGGGTCGCTATCTTGTTGGGGCTTTGGTGGGATTTGCTATCGTGTACAAATATTGGTGGGCTTGGACCGACGACGACGACGATGATGATGAGGCAGTTGAGTTGGAATCTGAAGCACAGACTGAAATCACTGATGCGCAATAAGGAGCTTTTTTGAGCGCTTCATTTTTTTCTTTTGAAAACATCCTGTGGCTCTTTACCCACTAACGCTAGAATATGCGCGATGCTTGATATCGTAAGATTTGCTTCACCGCGTTGTATTTTGGCAACGTGGGTTGGGGTTGAATTCAGACGTTTTACAAGAGCATTAAATCCGACTTTGTTTTTTTTCATGTAATCTTTGAGAGCATCTGACATAGCTTGTTGAAACCATACTAGTATTTTGACCTCTAGTTCAGCTTGTCTTTCAATTTCAGCGATTTCTTCTGGATTGAGTCGTGTTTCGAGGTATGCTCGAAAGCTTTTTGTTTTCATAATTTTTCCTCACTTTTAGTTTGTGACAGTCGATTACGTGCCATTTTAATATCTTTTTCCTGACCTCCTTTATCTCCCGCAGCTACTACTATGATAATTTGTCTGCCGTGAAACCCATAATAGATTCGTAATCCATATCGAATGTCTCGTAGCTCAAATAACCCTTGACCCAATGCTCTGCTATGGGGCAATCTCAGCATATTTCCCGTTATTTCAAGCATTATCAGCTCTTTAGAAATTGATTTCAACTGATCCTCTTCTAACCCGTCAAGCCATTTTTGAATAGGGCTCTGCTTGGCCGCATCACACCAGTATTTGATTTGCCATTTTTCCATCGTATAGGAGCTCCCTTATATGCTTCTGAGTATAAGTCCTTATAGGGTACTATATTATAATATAGTTTGCAATATAATCGATTTTTATAGTGGATTGAAAGCGCCCCATATGGCAGAAAAAATCGTAAGCTGGCGGGGACCCCTTGCATGTGCTCAACTGCTTGGGCTATCTTCGATTATAATATTTTTATAAAAATCTGGGGATTTAAATGAAGCATGTCATACGGATCCTATTGGGCAGTACATGTTGGTTGACGGTGCAAGTATTAGCACATGGCTTTGTCGCTGATACACAAATACATAATTTCGGTACTAAACCATCTACAATCAAACAATTATGCGATCATATCTGCCATGGCAAGCAACAGTTTGTGTCTAGCTGGCACGAAAAAAAAGGAACGTGGTGCAGCCAGCAGATACGTCGAGTAGGGCGTGGAACTATCAATTGTACCATTACCCTCAAATTCGATGATGATCCAGAACATGATGTTACCTGCAGTCCCATGCAACTGTTTTACAACACAGAATGTGGTCAATGGATTGAAGCCTATAAGCTCCGTGTCGATGATATGCTGTGCACCGAGTCAGGAAACACCATACAACTTGCAGGTCTTTGCATGCAGGAAGAAGAAAGTGTGATGTACGCGCTGCGTGTGCGAAAAAATCATACATTTTGTGTTGGCTACTATCGCGTTTTAACGCACCTGCCCTATGGGCCAAAAATATAAAACGAAATTTAAAAATACCGGTAAACAAAATCCAAAAGATGGTGCACCAATATATGAAGTTATTGAAGATATTCCAGGAGCTGAAATGTTTGAAAAAGGTAATCTGTTGGCACCTGATAGATACCACAAGGGAGATCATTTTGAGGTATGGGACGAAGATGGCAACTGGATAGGAGTTGCAAACTTAGATGGATCAATGAATGAGAAAAAAACTGAGGCTGAAAATGATCCGGGTAGTCGAAACATAAAAAAAATAATCTAGAAAGATACATGATGCGCAGTATACGAAATGAGAAGCTGAAAAAGTATTGGGAAAAAAGAGAGCAACAATATGAGCTAGATAAAAAAAACTACGTGGGCCCACATTGTTGTCTAGATATGCATTATGCAGTAGATAAAAAAAATACAGAAAATACATCGCCTTGTTCCTATAATCCAAGATTTAGGGGATATTATTTAGATGCCACTATTGGTCCAGGAGGAAGGCAAATTCCATATTGTCCATTCTGTGGCGCTAAATTACCAAATGTGCTCAGTGATGAATGGTTTGCTATTATCAGGAATGAGTTACACCTCAATCCATGGGACCCTGATGACCGGGCAAAAATACCCGGAGAGTTTTTGACAGATGAATGGTGGAAAAAACGGAATTTGTAGCAGCCACGGATTTATCGCAATGCGCTCAGGTCAATATCATATTCTTGTGCATATGAAGCGTCACTTTGTCCGCTGATATCAGTAATATAGGTATTGGCGCCAGCGCGTAACAAAAGTGTTATAATTTGTTTGTCGATTTCTTGAAGTCCTACGTAATGTCCATCCTTATTATATCTATGGTGCATCGCCATACGCAGGGGAGTCCAATGAAAATCACCACATACAGCATCTATACCTGCTTCTACTTTCACAAGCTCTTGTACAGCTTGTATTGCGCCCTTAGCAACGGCAAAGTGTAATGGCATCTCCTCGTTATCTGCAGGCCATTCGGACTTTACATTAGGCCTTGCACCTTTGCTGAGTAATAATGTTAATAGATCCCAATCGTTTCGTTTGGCAGCAACTACAATCGCATAGACAGGGTATGTATGTGGTACATATGCAAGCAACGTTTTATCGAACACATTAAGGCCGGTGGTGACGGTGCCGGGTACATTGACATCAGCGCCTCGTTCAGCCAAGGACCGTATGGTAGTTAAATTATGGTTTATTTTTGATAATTCCTCAATCCACTGTGTCTGTACATTCTGTTTTTGCAAGTCCATAGCATGTAAGCGCGTGCCGCAGAGTAGCGTCATGGCAGATACTATAACGACAAGACGGTGTGTTGTAGATAATGTCATCAGAAGTTCTCCTTTCATGTTTAGTCTGATTTATATAAACATAACATAGTACTTAAAAACTACCTCTTGCGAGTGTTTGATTGCTTGAGCTACCCTGGGATATATTTTTAAAAAAGTCAGGAGATTTAGATGAGGCATTTCATACGGATCTTAGTGGGCCATGCATGTTGGCTTGCTGTGCAGTTATCGGCACATGGTTTTGTTGCTGATACCATCGTACATAATTTCGGTAGTAAACCTGCCACAATTCAACAGCTATGCGATCAGATCTGCTGTGGCAAGCAACAGTTTGTCTCGAGCTGGCACGAAAAAAAAGGCACCTGGTGCAGCCAGCAGATACGTCGAGTAGGGCGTGGAACTATCAATTGTACCATTACCCTCAAATTCGATGATGATCCAGAACATGATGTTACCTGCAGTCCCATGCAACTGTTTTACAACACAGAATGTGGTCAATGGATTGAAGCCTATAAGCTCCGTGTCGATGATATGCTGTGCACCGAGTCAGGAAACACGATACAACTTGCAGGTCTTTGTGTGCATGAAGAAGAAAGCGTAGTGTACGCGCTGCGCGTGCGAAAAAATCATACTTTTTGTGTTGGCTACTATCGCGTTTTAACGCATAACAAGCACTTTCCCCTGATTCCACTGGCAATCATGGCACGTATTGGCGTTGCATTCGGCACCGGCGCGGCCGCAGGTGGTGCTGCCTCTGGCTGGCTTGGACCAATCACGTGTGTCGGAGGCTTTACTATCGGAGGAGTTGTGGGAGCACTGGTAACCTGTGCTACTATAAGCCATGAACTTTATCGATATCGTGTGCAGATAAATACAGGCGATATTGAACGTGCATTATCATCTTCAAATGTACATCCATCTCAGGCGATAGAGGCGCCATCTAGAGGTGGAGCACATGTATATCCGGCAGAGCTTCCCGAACGTATTGAAAATAGAGGTTGCGGTTACACAGATCAATCAGCGTTCATCGCAACAGGATGCGGGCGAACACCGCAGCATTTAGTGATACCGGCATTACCCATCGGCTGTGGCGGTAAACCAGCTGAACTTGAAAATAGGGTTACAGTCATTGGCTGTTTTCCCGATCTGGTGGTTTCTGCATTTGCACAAGAAAGTGGGCAAGAAATCACGCCTAAAAAAACAATAGAAGATCTTGCAAAAGAATGTAAACCAGGAAAGGAAACCAAGGGTAAATCGAGGCAATATGAGAAGGATGGTGGATTTGAACAGGCAGAACAAGATTTTGAGACGTTAGGACCAAGTAATGTGAGGCCTATCCCAACGGGGAAGGCGGGTACCCTGCCTGATGGCAGAACTGTCAACGTTAGGACAGAGAGTTCTTTTGAAACACCAACCCTAGAAGTCTTGAATAAGAAGACGGGTAGAAAAATAAAAATTCGTTACATTGATTCAAAATAATAACATGGGAAATGGCGATGCGTGAACAGTGGAAAAAATGGGAGCCAATAGATGGACTTTCGTCCCGGTATTATATAGATGCCGTTCATGACATTATGGAGGGATTTTCAATCATACTTTCGCATGACGAAGATATGACCAAAAAAGTTATAATAACCTTTGAAAATTCTGTTGAAGCCTATCGAGCTACAGATGAAAGTTTTAGACAAAAAACATTGCTTAAATTAAGTACAGAGCATGGATTAGGATTACTAGGCAAATGGGCCTTTTTTAAAGTATACAATTCTTCGTATATTCATTGGCTATCAGAGGAATCTTTTGATATTACCAGCTCCCTGCAGTTACAACATTTCGTTTTTGTTGGAGGGAACCAAATTGTTGATGTCTTATCTACCGATGAACCTATAGTTAGATTTGCTCAATAACAGACCAGTCTCAGCCACGGATTTACCGCAACGCGCTCAGGTCAATCTCATGTTCTTGTGCATAAGAGGCGTCAGTTGTTCCGCTGATATCAGTCATATAGGTCTTGGCACCAGCACGTAATAAAAGCGTTATAATTTGTTTGTCGACTTCTTGTAGTCCTACGTAATGTTCATGCTCATTATATCTGTGTTGCATCGCCATACGCAGGGGAGTCCAGTGATGCTCCCCAACTACAGCATCTATATCAGCTTTTGCTGTAATAAGCGCTTTTACAGCTTCTATTGCGCGCTTATCAACGGCAAAATGTAATGGCGTATAGTACCTATCATCAGGAAATTCTGACACCACATTAGGATTTGCACCCTTGCTGAGTAATAATGTTAACAGATTCCAATCATTTCGTTTGGCAGCAACTATAATCGCATGGGCAGAGAGTATGTGTGGTGTAAGTGTAAGCAAAATTTGGTTGTACATAGTGACGGTACCTGGCACATTGACGTCAGCGCCTTGTTCAGCCAATGATCGTATGGCAGTTAAATTGGGGTGTACTTCAGACAATTCTTGAATCCAGCGTTTCTTTATAAAAGGTTTTTGTAAGTCCATAGCGCATAAGTTCGTGCCACAGGTAAGCAATACTATGGCTATAGGTAAAATTTTGTAGTGCATAGCGATCTCCCATTAATTAAGATTTAATGTACCTGTATCAGAGCTCGTAGAATCAAATGCTTATGTATATCTAATCCTTCCTCTATCAGTTGCGCAAGTGACGTTCTGATTTTATTAGCTTGGGTAATTTTTAACATTCCTGGCACTATGTTCCTGTTATGCTCGTTGGTGTATTGATCTATAATTTTTTTGATAATCGAGTTTTCAGTATCTGTGTGCGGGTCGACAGTAATCCACAGTTTTCCTTCTTCTTGAGTCCGATTATTCTGCGTTGTTGCAATGCTGACCATGACATCCATACATGAACTCGTGTGGTGGAGCACCGCGGTAAACATGATAATGGCAAGACGATGCGCAGTAGACAGTTTCATGAGCAGTTCTCCTTTCATAGGGTGTATATACAAGCGCCATCAGTGTAGTTAAAAATCTGTAGTTTTGCGAGTAATAATAGTAAGATTTTTACGCTACTGCCTTGGCGCGAGTATCCATCAGAATTTTGTATTCGGCGACAAATTTTTGTGCGATACCGGCAGCTACCTGTGCGCTACCCGCGTGTTCGACCAGTATCACTATAGTCAGCGGTGTATTATCTTTGTAGGTGAAATTACCCACAAACCAGCCATGTTCTAGATATTGTGTGCCTAAATCTCTTTTGAGCAGATCACTCGTTTGCGCGGTACTTGTTTTGGCATACATTTTTATATCTTTAAATTTTCTAAGGCGAATGCCGGTGCCACAGCGTACCACTCGCTTCATCGATTTTTTGAGAAATTTTCTGATATGCAACGGTATAGGCAGGGTTTCTTTTTCTATTTTTTCATCCACTAAAATGCGTGGCTTGACTAAATAACCGGTAAAAATGGCAGATATCATGCGTGCTACTTGTATAGGCGTTACGCAAATGAAACTTTGGCCTATAGATGCTGATACGGTCTCTCCAGGCCACCAGGATTCGCCTTTGGTTGCTTTTTTCCAAGCACGGGTGGGCATTAGGCCGCTTGATTCTGGCAGTGAGATATTTGTTTTTTTACCGATACCAAATAAGGATGCATAATAAGCGAGTACATCAATATCTATTTTTCTGCCAATATTAAAAAAGATTATGTTACATGACTCTGCTATCGATTGTGCTATATTAACTTCACCATGCCCATAATGATTATTGCACCAGTATTTTCTACCGCAGAATTTATAATAACCTTTACAGGTGGTAGTGTAATGCATATCACAGGGCACAATACCCTCTTGAAACGCCGCACTAATGGTAATCAATTTAAAAATAGAACCGAGCGGGTAGGTGGCGTTAAGTCCTCGATTTAAAAAGGGCTTCTTTTCAAGTATAGTTTCCCACTCTTGTGCCGATATTGGTCGCAGAAAAATATTAGGATCAAAATTGGGTCGCGATAGCATGCTTACGATACTGCCATCGATGGGGTTCATGATGATAAAAGCGCCTTTGCATTCCTGCGTGAATACGCGTTCACAAATAGCCTGCATGTCTATGTCAAGGGTGGTATGAATATCGGTGCCCGTCAGTGCATGTTGTAAGGTTGTTTGATTGATAGGGCGCCCAATAGAATCAATCATAGTCAGCACCGTGCCTTTTTGGCCGCGTAGAGAATCTTCCAATAATTTTTCAAGTCCCATTTTTCCGTAATGTTCCGTATTGATACCGCCCAAGTATCCGAGTACGTGACTTGCATATTCCTGGTGTGGGTAATAGCGTTGGGAATCAGAAATGATGTGTATGTTACCATCAGCTGGTAATTGTTCTGAAATTTTACTCAGCTGTTGCGCGGATACATCAGTATGTAGAACGATATTTTTTTTGGTGCGTTCTGCGCGTATCAGTTCACGCATACACTGTTCATTGGATAGGATAGGCGTCTGCAGTGTCATTTCAAGAAGCGCGAGCACTTCCTGTTGCTGTGTCGTGAGTGTACGGTTGCCCGATCCTATCCAGGTGAGTAGTACGCGGGGTCTATTGGTGGCCAATAGTGTACCGTTGCAGTCAAGGATGGTACCGCGTGCGCACGTGGTATGGCTGATATGTAAAAAATTTTGTTGGCTACGGGTGAAAAAGTAATCAGATAAATTAATTTGTAGATAGGCCATCCGGACAATAATGGTGATAAATATAACAGCTATAACACCACAAAACATGATAATACGTTGTGGTACCATGTTGCATAGTTGATTATCATGCATACTATTTTACTTTCTTTTTCAATAAGCTATTAATCGGATGTATTTGATCACACATGCGTGCTAAGTCATCAAGAGAAACATGGGTATATTTTTCCGTGCTGGTCAGTGATTGGTGGCCAAGCAACTCCTGTACCACACGCAGATCCACTCCTTGATTGAGCAGGTGCGTGGCAAACGAGTGGCGTATTTTGTGGGGCGTAATAGGCCGGTCAGTTTTGAGAAATCCGCGAAACATTTCTATAATTCTTTGCACACTGCGCGGCGTAAGGCGTGTGTGGCGATTGCTCAAAAAAAGATACTCAGCCATAGATGTGCTTGGTTTTCGCTCTTGTGTAGTATATTCGAGTAATTTTTTCTTGGCCTTATCGCCAAAAAGTACGATGCGTTCCTTATTACCTTTGCCATGGATACGAATAGTTTTTGCGCCCATGTCAATATCACATAATTTTATGTTTATCAGTTCTGAGCATCGAATGCCGGTTGCATAGAGTAGTTCTAAGATTGTTTTGTCGCGAATCGGAGAGCGAGTCGGTAGATCGGTATCATTAATCGTGTCTAGCAAGTGAAACATTTCGTCTATACTTAAATAGATGGGTAATTTTTTATCAAGGCGTGGACGCTTGAGGTGCAAATTAAGGGTTATGTCACGTTGTTGCAAATAGAGAGCAAAGGATTTAAAGCAAGAAAATTTACGGGCGATGGAGCTTTTATCGATCTGTTTATAAAAGAGACTGACGAGGTATCGTTCAATGATTTGTCTGACGGTTAGTAGCTGCTGTTCTTGTGTGCTGAGTGCTTGCCAAAAATCGGTAAATTGTCGTAAATCACTTTCATATGCTTTGAGGGTATGTTTTGAAAGATTGCGCTCGACTTGTAGATACGTTAAAAATGCATTTTTTTGTTCTTTAAATTCATGGAGGTTCATAACAGATTGTACTCCTTACAGCGACGATTGACCGATGAACGGTTAACGTTGAGTAGTGTAGCAATTTTGTTTTGGTTTTTAAAAGTACGCCATAATGTAGTCATCAATTTCTGGTCTTTGAGCGCATGTTTACCAAGCGCAGCAATTTTGACGATATGTTGTTCATTGGTTATTTGTATAGCATTGATCTGAGTGTGTGGTGACTGAGGTGATACCATTTTTCTTATTTTTTCAGAAAATAGTTGTTGTATTTTCATTTTTAATTCGTACAAGCTGGTGCAGTTCTTCTGTATGAGTTTGAGTTTGTCTTGTTCTGGTAATTTCAGCAGATGATGGAAGGGTTGTGTAGCAAGTAGTTGTTGCCAAAGACCATCTATAAGCATGGTTAATTCTATGTGCGGTAATTCAGTCATATTCGGCATACTGATGGTATGCTTGGCCAGTTGCATATATAATTGCGGAATGAGAATGCCTTTTTCGTGTAAGGTGTGGAGTGATTGCGTTGTTGTGCCTATGATGCGTGTATTGCTCGTCAACCGTTGTTCACTTTTGAGTGGTGAATATACGCCAGAACGGATAAAATCAGCTATATGTTGTTGCATGGTATGATCAAAAAGATCGATATTATTGATGATGAGCGTGCCAATAGAGTCCAATGTCTCGAGTAAGGGCCGTTCATATTCATTTTTATCGATAATCTGATTGATACCAAACAGTTTGATACCTAAATCGCGCATATTACTTTGAGGATTGACAGAAATACTACACCATTTTTCTCGTTTACTGATGGCATGCAGGAGCTCACTGATGATGCGTGAATCATCCTCGTGTGCGTGTATGGCGATAGGCGTATTACACATACTTTTGCTGAGTAAATCCAGTTTAAGCGATAGCATGGTATGACTCGTACTTGGCAAGAATTTATTGAGTAGTGTACCGGCATGGGTGGTTTCAAGATATACGATATGTTCCCATGCAATGTTATTATCCAGGTGATCAGTGGCGGTTAGTACTATATCGGTAATATCAGGATATGCGACTGTGATAATAACCGTTTTTTTTTCCAGATATGGGGTGGCGTTGATAAGGAGCCGCGTGCCAGCATCGGTATCTATAAAGGAGGTTTGGGGTATTTTATATAACAATACCTCAAAAGCTATTTTTTTTAATATTTTAGTAATAGGGTGCCCTGCTTGTTCATTTAAATTGATGGGCAGCAGCGTACGAGCTCTATGGTTACCCATAAAAAAGCGGCGGTTATGGTAGAATATAACGCCCGGAGGGGATTCAATTTTGTTTTTTACACAGGTGCGAATACCTTCTTTGTACAGGTTAATCTCCTGATTTTTTGTATATAATTCGTCTTGCATGTATTTTGCATGTTGGAGTATTTTTTCAAGATTATGGTTGTGTAGCAGTGAAATAATATTGCTCAGATAACTGGTAAATAGTAACATTTCATCACGTTCAGTACGTGTATAATAGTGTGTGTCGCGTGCATCTCGTTTTACCAGGATATACGCGACCAGTTTTCGCTTATTATAAATAGGTATGAAAATGTCACTATCAATAGTAATCAAAAAACTGATAATCGGTTCGAAGGTGGGCGATGGGTTGTAAAATTGATCATATATAATCTCATCAAAGTTCAGTATTTTTGATTGTTCTATGAAAATACTGTTTTCAGTAGTGCATGTATTGAGAAAATGCTCCACATCCTGTTCACGGGTGGATAGAGGGTGAGTTATAGCTTCATTGTGTCGTATATAAAGCGCTACGGCACGCGTGGGAATATGATATGTTTCATGGAAAAAAAATTGGACTATATGATTCAATTCGTGCGTGCTCACCGTTTGCCCGAGTGCATCGATACTCGATTTTAAGGTGTGTAATGTAGTCAGTTGTACCGTGGATACATCTTCAGTTTCATGAGTCAAAAAGCGTAGGCACAAAATTTTGTGCATGCAGTAGTAGGTAGTGTATATCAGTAGTATAGTAGCGCAGCTGACGGCAGGGATAATGTACGGTTGTAGGGGTGTAAACACCAGGTAGGATGTTTGGATAAATTCAGTCATTACGTATGGGCATACCAGGTAACGTATGAAGATGGTCAGTTGGGTGCGTAATATTTTTGGCAGTTGTTGTGCGTGTGTTTTAGTAAAGGTGTTATATATGCTAGGAATTATCAAAAGATTGAGCAAATAGAGCACCGTATAGCGTATCATACGAAATTCCAGTGGAATATTGGCAGTAAGTAGTTTAGCAGCTTCACGTTCTGCTTCCCCAGTGAGCCTATGCTCAAAAAATGCTAAATAAAAAAAATAACACGAGAAAGAGCCGCTCAGCAGAAATAACATTTTTTGTACATGACTAGGACGGAAGTTTTTTTCGAGCAGGCTTTGCAGTAATAAGGCAAGTGACTGATATTGTATGACCACAAAGCCCCATGCAATGCGTATGAAAAAAGTTATATAGCGGTAGGGTAAGGATGGCAACCAAAGATGTTGAAATGCCTTTATGATCCATGCAAAATCACCAAACAGAGAGCCAATGAGTATGCCTATAGTAAATGTCCATGGATGGTACAGTTTTTGTATGCTGAATCCCTTGTGTATAATGATTGCTAAAAAATAGAGTTTGACTATGCAAGACAAACTAATAATTAACAAAAGGAATTCAGAGCTCCATGCAATAGATATAAGGATATTTGCGATATTGGACATGATATAATTGCATTTGAATTATGGCATTATTATACTACTGTCCGTACTCTACCACATATTATATTAATTTTAAACCAAAGGGGCGCCCATGTTATGTGCGAGCACGATTGTTGAGCTTTTGTATCAGTTGCTAGTGACATTTAAGCTGTTTTTGAAATTTCCACCAACTTGATACAGGTGTAGATTTGCATATCATGTAGATCTGCATAGAGAATATACTGTAGATATATTATTCGCCGTCGCGGAAAACCCAGAGCTTCTAGCTCGGGGATGAAAGCGACAAGAACCACGCCGTAGCCTTGGCAGAGGCGGGTTTTGCTATGGCGTAATTTCGCGCAATACACCAGCTTTTAAGCCGGTGAGCGCTTCATTCCAGATTATATTCTTTGCATCGCCTATTGACTGAGGAGCGATTGACGCCCAGGAAATGGGCGATTTTGTTTTGATTCTTTAATTTTTTCCACAACAGAATCATGGTATTTTTATCTTTGAGTGCTTGTTTGCCCAGACGCGCTGCCTGTATTAAGTCTGGGTCAGACGTTTGATAGATAGTGTTTGAAGATAGTGTGTCAGTATGATCTTCCTTTTTTGATTTATGCGTGAGCATCGTGTGTACTCTATGCTTTAGATCGTATAAAGAAGTAGGCCGTATCATATTGAATTTATTTTTATCATGTTCAGATAGGGTATGCAAATGTATGAGTGAATCAGTGTGTAATGCTTGTTCTGAATAACCATCGACAAGATTTTTCAACTCTTCTTCTGGTAAGCTTGCCAGTGATGGCATTATAATAGTGGTACGTTTGAGTTCGTTAAAAAGAGCGGTTGAAAATTTATTTTCTTGTACCAATGCATACAGATCTTGATGCGAAGCACCTATAATACGGACATTAGCGGCTATTTTTTGATTTGATCTAAAGGTGCGATAAAAACCGTATTTAATAAATTCAGCAAGGTATTCTTGTGTTTCAAGGTCAAGAAAATGGATGTTTTTGATATATAAAGTACCTATATTATGCAGGGATTGTAGCAGCGGTATTTCTTGATTACGTATATTGAACATGACGTTAATACCAAATAATTTTGCGGCAATGTCATGACCGGCGGTTGGTGTTTGCAAGTTAAGCACATGCAATTTTTCACGTACACTAATGTGATGTAATAACTCAACAGTAGGCATCAAGTCTTCATTAGGAAGATCAAGCAACACTGCTTTTTTACTGAGTGCCAATTTGAGCAATTCGATCTTAAATTTAAGCAAGTGTGGTCCGGTAGCTGGAATAAGTTGATTTATACGTTTGCCCGATTGTGTGGTCTCTAGATAGAGCAGATAATCCCATTCTGAAGGGTCATGGAGTAAATCAATTTGTCGTTTTAAGATGTCAGATATTTCAGGTGGATGAACCATGATAATAACCTGACTATGCTCAAGATGAGGAACTGCAGAGAGTACCAATGGACTGTTATTGGCGCCCTTGGCTAATGTTGATTGGGGAGTTGCGTAGCTTTCAACTTGTTGTGCCAGATGTTTGATTGCCTTAGTAAGTGGGTGGCCCTCATAAGTATTGATATTAATAGTAATGAGCTCTTTTGCTGCCTGATTGCCAAAAGTAAAACGGCGATTTTTATAAAAAATGATACCTATCTGATCTTGGTTTTTTGTGCGCAAGAATGATCTGATACTTTCTTTGTATTGAGTAATCTCTTGATGTTTTTTGTAGAGCTCTTCCTGCAAATTTTTAGTTTGATGAATGAGGCTATCAAGATTTTTATTGTGCAGTAAATTGATGATATTGCTGACATAATTACTGAAAATGAGCATTTCATCCCGTTCTACATCGCTATAAAAATGTTCTGGGCGTGCATGCCGCTCAATAATAATATAGGCAAGAAGCTCATCTTTTTCATACATGGGTAAAAAGATGTCCGCATTAATAGTATCCAAAAATGATACTATCGCTAATCGTTCTGCGGTTTCCTCATAAAAATTACTGAATGAGATCTCATCATAAATTAAAATGCGCGATTGTTTTATATAAGCAATGACTGATTCATCAGCTTTATTTAAAAAATTTTCCACAATAGGTAGTGCCGTTTCTGGTGTTTGTTCAGCGGGCACAGTATCGGTATGGGCGGCTATTTTTCTGGTGTATAATCCCATTTTACCGGGTGGCACATCAAATGCCTCTTTAAAAAAGCTTTGGGCAATATGCTTAAGCTCATGTGCGTTTGTCACGTAACTGAGCTGTTCCAGTGCATGTTTAAGCCCATCCATAAACATGTTTTGTTCAGCAGCTTTGACGTGGCTTTCTAAGTTTAAAAAACGTATACCGATTATTTTCTTGGCACAAAGATAAAAACCTGCGGTAAGAAATATGTTTGACAATGTCACAAACGTATAACTGCTCGTAACCCAGGTTGGTGAGAAGCCAAGCGGAGAAATCTGGAGAAAATCGAATGTCCAATAGGGAATGACGATAAATTTGAGTAGTAGTACGAGCTGCTTTTTTAAAATACGAGGCATGAGGGTTGTAGAGCTTCGTCTGATAGTCATGTATATATTGAAGAGAGCAAGCGGGAAGATGCAGTATAGGGAGGTTATGCCTTGGAGTGTAAATTCTATAGTCGGTCTTTCAAGGGGCGCAGTACAATTGAAATTGAACAGCGCTAAGCCTAGAAAACAGAGAAAAAACATGCTACTGGTTATTAAAAAGAGTATTTGATATAGGGCATATTTTTTGTTTTTGGAAATGAGACACGAAATGAAAAGAACCAATGCTTGATAATGTATTACTAAGCTGCCCCAAGAGATACGTATCCAAAACAGATATATGCGATAATCGATATTGGGAAGCCAGAGTATCCGTATTAATTTTAAAATCCATGCTGAGTTATCAAGCATAGAGGTTGCAAGAATGATAATAAGAGGGATGGTGGTAAAATAGGTACTATGTACATGAATCTTTTTTTTAATCAATGCACCTAGCATCCAGCCCTTGAATACAAAAAAGATAATAAATACCGCAAGCAGCAGCGGTGGGCTACCAATGGCGGAATCAAGTGTTTCAAGTAAGGTAAACCAGTTTATCATCGCGATTGATCTTCTTATTAACTAAAGTTATACTAATGCACGATTTGTATGTGTTTTAACTCTTTTTTGTGGAGATATTATGCGTGGTTTTATAGGGAGCCTCTTTGAATACTTAGAAGCACATGCAACTATTTGTTCAGCTCTTTTTTCGGTGGTCATGCTTCTACTTGGTGATGGACATATCCCCCCAGGTGGCTGAAGTTCCCACCCATTAAACTAGCACAAATCCCCTTGATACTCAATGGGAAAGCCTGTTAGATTTAAGGATTATAGCCGTCGGAGAAGGTATGCAGGGGCATATTGAAAGAATAGTCGCTACATTACGTGCAGCGACAGCTCATTTTGAAAAACCGGCGGCTACCCAGATAGTGGATAGGTACGGCAAGGATCCGTACCTCGTTTTAATCAGTTGTATTCTCAGTCTACGGACCAAAGATACCGTGTCCCTTCCCGCCTGCCTACGTCTGTTTTCTCTCGCCACTACGCCCCAGGCCATGCTTTTGGTCCCCTTAGGTGCTCTCGAACGGGCTATCTATCCGTGTGGATTCTATCGCACAAAGGCTAAAACTATTCATGCTATCAGCGCAGATCTGATTGACCGGTTTGATGGTCAAGTGCCAGGCGATAGAGCCTCATTACTCACCTTGAAGGGCGTCGGGCCAAAAACAGCCAACCTGGTGTTAGCTGAAGCGTTTGACGAACTCGCAATCTGCGTAGACACCCATGTGCATAGAATTTCTAATCGCCTGGGCCTTATCAATACCCAAACTCCTGAACAAACCGAAATAGCACTCAAAAAGGTACTGCCAAAACAGTACTGGCGTGAATGGAATCGCCTGCTGGTCATGTGGGGGCAGAATGTCTGTATGCCCATTTCGCCAAAATGTTCTATATGTCCACTACTACCCGTGTGCAAGCGCGTTGGCGTGACCCGGTCACGGTAAGTGATCCTTGTGTGTGCAGCATGACGTGCGCTACGCTGAACTCAATTTTAATTGAGGACTTATCACTTTGTTGCGATAGGTGGCGACTAAAAAGTATTTACTAAATATCGCAAAGCGCTTATAATCAAGGCCAGTAAGCATTCTTTAACCATCTACTTTTGGAGTAGCATCATGTTGAGCCAACGTATTCTTGGTGCACTTGTGCATATCATATCTTCAGATATTCATTTCGATTTCTATACGTCAGGGTAATAAGTAGTTCATATCTAACTCCTTTTCACTAGACTTCTTTCGAAACTTCAATATTCATTATTTTATCTTGTCTCAACCCTTCGACAAGCTCAGGGTGAGCGGGGAGAATTGTTTTTCGCTCGTCCTGAGCTTGTCGAAGGATTAAGCGAAAAACAA
>Ga0209168_10000045_pt1 | contig 138621 bp, 118 predicted proteins | sample Coa_R1_FD_187156 | JGI IMG/M metagenome (GOLD analysis project Ga0209168, IMG submission 187156) | Surface soil microbial communities from Centralia Pennsylvania, which are recovering from an underground coalmine fire - Coalmine... | ecosystem: Environmental > Terrestrial > Soil >...
TCTGCATCTCCTGCTCGAGCGAAAGAGAAGCTTCTTCGGGAGCGAGTGCCGCAGCTACCGCCGTCCAGCGAGAACTCGACGAGCCCGCAGCGGCCGACGCCGATACTGCCATCGTAACTGGCTCGTTTGCTTTGTTACTGCTGGACCATGATCCATTGCCCGAACCTGAATCGGAAGGGTGTTGCTCCAGTCCGATGATTGCCGTCATGACTTCGGACGGAGTCTCTGCGGCTTCCGGCTCAGCTTCTTTCTCCGGCTTTCCAGACATTGGTTGTTCAGCTAGGGTTACGGCTGGTCCTGATACGGGCGTTGCTTCAGCCGTAGCAGAAACCGGTCCAGCGACTGGAGCGCCTTCGTCGTTCTTAACTTCCGTGGTTGCGGCAGATGCTTCCACGGTGGCCGTTGTCAGAATTTCGGAACCCGGCGTAGCGGCCTTTTCTTCGGCAATCTTGTGCTCTTCGAGCGTGTTCTTCACCTGGGCTGCCGCGGCCGCAAGAGCAGCGATTTCTTCCGGCGTTACGTCTTTTGGCAGGCCTTCCGGAGCCAGCGCACCTAGATTCACGCGCTCCTCTTCGGTAGGACGAGTCGTTTGTGTGTGAACCGCAGGTTCATCAACCTTATGTTCGATTACAGTTCGAAGATCTTTATTGACTGCGTTATAGATCGCCGGATCATCGACATCCGCCTCAGGTGCCTTTTCTTTTTTCTTGGGAAAAACGATGCGGCTCTTCCATCCGGAATCTTCCTCGACCGCCATCGATTTGTCGTAGCGGGATTCCTCGATGGCTGCGGTAGCGCGGGCAAAGCGGCCTGGCTTCGAGGGCTCCGAGCGGGGGACAATTTTGTCTTCCAGCTTGCTCAGGGCACTCAGTAACTCGCTGGCCTCAAAGGGTTTTACGATGAATCCATCTGCTCTGACGCGCCGCGCTTCTTCCGGCTTGAAAGGCTCCAGTTTGCCCACGGTCAGAAGAACGGGAATTCGCGCCGTGTCGCCCGCTTCTTTCAGGCGCTGGCATACCTCCAGCCCGCTGTACCCGGGCATATAAACGTCGAGGACAATGAGATCAGGCTTCTGCTCCCCGATCTTCTTTAGGGCCGCGGAGCCGTTATTGACCGTAATGACTTCGTATCCCGCGTCCGCGAGGATTTTCCGTCCCATATTCTGGGCGGTCACGCTGTCGTCGGCGAGCAGTATCTTCCGGGCCAAAGGTTTTCCTCTGAAGAGGGGAGATAACGCGAAGGTAACCCGAGCTTCAACCTAAGTCAATGACGCAAAAGGGAAGTAACACGTTACTACTGGTCAACAACCACCGGCGTAAGGAGAGGAAAGCTCCAGTTTTTTTGTGCAGCGGAAAGATGATTCTGCGAGCTTCTTCAGAATGGAATGATCTTCTTTAATCCCTTTTTCTTCTTCTTGCTGCTCGAAAGATCTGCATCGCTAGCCGGAGTCGAGTCGTCGTTATTCTTCGCTGTAGCAGTGGAAGAAGATTGACCCGGCTGAATCTCGTTCACCTGTGTGGGAGCGGGAAGAGGCTGATCACTGTTGGTTGGGGTTAATTCATTGGAATCGGCCGGTGCGGTCGCCTTCAGTTCATTAGGATCATTCGCCACCGGAGGAGCGGTCCCGGCCGCGGGTTGACCAAACGGTGCTTGACTGTTGGTAGTAGCGTCCGCGGCAGGCGGCAGATCATTGCCGCCGGGCTGTTTCACAACATCGACACCAACCGTCTTTTCGCTATCCCCCATCGCCCCGAGAGCTTCCTGCTTCACGATGGTGGTTGCGGCAACGGGTTCCGGTTCAACCAGATTAGGCTCGCCCACTTGCGTAGCCCTCGCCACGTCTGGGCCTTTCTTAATGATCCCTGAAACCCTGCCCATCATGGTGGTCTCGCCGCGGCTGGCGATCTCGCGTTTGTTTTGCAGAACGGCTGCCTTTGTCGGACGAGGGATCGGCTGATGCAACGCCGTGAGTCTCCTTCTGGCGTCGTCCGCCCGGTCCATCATCGGGTACCGCGTGATGATCTTGTCATAGGCTTCCGCGGCATTCTTCGTGAGCTGTTCGTAGTACTTGGCTTTTGCCGCCTCGGAAGCGCAGCCCCGGGGCAGACCCTTGGCATCGCACGTCGGAGTGGCTCGCAGACGTGATATCTGCCCTTCATAATCCTGGCCGAGTACCCACGCCGCTTCATCCGCGCGGCTGTAAAGTGGATATTTGTCCAACAGCGATTTCAACCTTGCGATCGATGCCGGATACGACTCGCGCAGGTAGTAGAACCTTCCAATTCCAAACTCGCGGTCAGCCAAGACCTCCTGCACTTCCAGCAGCTTACGCTTCGCTTCCGGAACTACCTTGCTGTCCGGATATTGCAGGATCACTTTGCGGTATTCGTCTTCAGCTCGCTTAGCATGGGTGTAGTCGCGATCCGCCTTTTCCATCTGCTGATAGTGGATGTTGGCGATTTTCAACTGCGCTTCCGCAGCTTCGGGCATGTTGGGGAAGAAGATCTCGAAATCGCTGTATTCCTGCTCGGCCTGCGCCAGTGCCGCCGCGCCACCTTCGGCGTACCAGGAATCACCCACGGCCAGCTTGGCGCGAGCGATGTATTCGGAGTCCGGATACGTGTTAATCAGAGTCTGCAGTGTGAGACGTGCCACGTCGAAACGATTGTGGCGCATGGCGTCCATCGCCTTGTCGAACAGCACCTTGTCCGGCTGCTTGGAACCGATTCCGGCCAGCGGGTTGACGGACTTCTTATTCGTGCAGGCAGCGGTAAGCGCCAGCAGTAGCCCTAGCAGCGCAATCGACAGTGTTCGACGTGACATAAAACCTCGGTGGCCCGTGATGACTGACCAGTGACCCGTTAAGATTGCTTTGGATTTTCGGACTAGCCACTGACCACAGGTCTGCGGCACAGTCTCAAGACTACACTTTTAGCATCGCCGCCTCGGTCGCTGCCTTCAACAGGGCTCCGGTATTCTTCTTTGGATCGCCCTTGCCGAACACCGCGTTGCCCGCTACCAGAATTTCTGCTCCGGCATGTACAACCTCGGCGACCGTGTCGAGCGACACACCGCCATCGACTTCGATTCGATACTGCAGCCCGCGCTGTCGGCGAATCTCCGCTAAACGCTGCATTTTGTGCAGAGTCGAGGGAATAAACTGCTGCGCTCCGAAGCCCGGATTCACCGACATCACCAGCACGTAATCTACAATGTCGAGAACTTCCGATAACGTTTCGACCGGTGTCGCTGGGTTGACCACCACGCCTGCCATGCAGTTGTAGCTCTTGATCAGATGCAGCGTGCGGTTCAGATGCCGGCAGGCTTCCTGGTGCACCGACATCCAGTTGATGCCGGCCTCGGCAAAAACCGGGATAAATTCGTCTGGGTTCTCAATCATCAGGTGGCAATCGAGCGGCAGATCGGTCGCTTTTCGCAGCGACTTCACCACGGGAGGCCCAATCGTCAGGTTCGGCACAAAGTGGCCGTCCATGATGTCGACGTGAATGAGGGTCGCTCCGCCCTCTTCCGCGGCACGTACCTGCTCGCCGAGACGGGCGAAATCAGCCGAAAGAATTGACGGTGCAAGTTCGATCAAACCCGGGCCTCAGAACCTGATGTCGTAAGGAAGCTTGTGAAAATTCTAACACGCGTTAGCAGGACCATGTGGGGACAGCCGCCCCCGGCTGTCCGGTCGAGCGTAGCTCGACTGTCTTGTCGCGAGGCTAAATGCCTTGTGGCGCAGGCGCCCATGCCGTTCTACCAACGCCTCATCTCCAGCGCGACCGTTTTTCTCGCGGAGCGAAGATTTCCCGCACACACCGCCCATGTTAACCTCGTCCGGCGTGTCTTCTCTGTCACAACTTCCGTCGGCTGCGTATTCAGTCGCCGCCGTTTTCATATGGGGCGCTTCCGACTTCGCCGGAGGATATGGTTCTCGCCGCGCCAACGCGTTCGTCTTGACCGCGTTCTCGCATGCGTGTGCCTTCGCGCTGATGACCTCGATTGCGTTGACGGAACACGGGGTATTTCCGAACCGCACCAGCATCCTGTGGGCAATTGCAGCCGGGGCCGTCGGAGGATTCTCCTTAGCCATCTTTTATGGCGCACTCGCCTCCGGACACATGGGTTTGAGTGCTCCGATCGCGGCCCTGCTGGGGGCGGCCATCCCCACGATGGTCGATATTGCATTGGAAGGTGCGCCGAGCCGATGGTCGATCATCGGATTCGCCCTCGCCATCTTCGCGATCTGGCTGATCACTCGTCCCGAGCCGGAGGGGGAGAACGACCAGGCCGGTCGCCCGAAAGGCGTCGCAGCGGCGGCACTAGCCGGGATCGGATTTGCCGGATTCTACCTATGCATTCACCAAGCGAGCGGCTCCCCGGTGTGGGTTGCTGCCATCTCGCGGATCGGATCCTTCGCAGCGACTGCCATCGCCGTCGCGGTCATCCGCACTCCGCTGGAGCTGGATCGTCCGGCCGCCATGCTGGGCGCAGTCGCCGGATTCTTCGACGTATCCGCCAGCGCTCTGTTCATCTACGCCAGCCAACATGGACGGCTCGACGAAGCCGTGGTCATTACGTCCCTATATCCGGCAGTGACAGTTCTGCTCGCGCGCCTCGTATTGAAAGAGCGCTTCAGCCGGTGGAAGTTCATCGGCTTACTCGCCGCCTTGGCAGCGGTTCCGCTGATTGCCGCCGGATAAGTGCCGTTTTAACCAGGTTGCGCTCGTTTCTTAAGCAAGGTCGATCCCAAGAATCCGTTTTGATCCATGACGGCTTGTTGTAGCATCGCAGCGTGCCCCTGCTCGAAATCCGAAATCTAACGAAGGTCTTCTCCGGAGGGGTTCGAGCCGTCGACGACGTTTCTCTGGACATTCAAGCCGGCGAAACCCTTGGTCTTGTAGGAGAATCCGGCTCCGGTAAGAGCACTCTAGGACGGCTGATCCTTCGGCTGATTGAGCCCACGTCAGGCAGCATTGGCTATGAAGGTCGCAACCTCCTTGCTGCCAGTTCTGGTGAAATGCGCCGTTTACGTCGCGACATGCAGATTATTTTTCAGGATCCATTCGCGTCTCTGGACCCCCGCTTTCGCGTGGAAGACATCATCGCCGAGCCACTGATCATCCATCGAGATTGGGAAGGGCACGACTTTAGTGGTGCCGTGAGTGGTGCCGTGAGCGGTGCCGCAAGCAAGGCTTCAGCCGCCGATGGAATACGCTCTCGCGTCTCCGAACTCCTCCGCGCCGTCGGCCTTGATGAATCCGCTCGCACCCGATATCCCCACGAATTCTCTGGTGGACAGCGGCAGCGCATCGGCATCGCTCGCGCCCTGGCCTTGCGTCCGAAATTCATCGTTTGCGACGAGCCCGTCTCCGCTCTCGACGTCAGCGTAGGCGCCCAGATCGTGAATCTCCTTGCGCAACTGCAGCGGGACTTCGGCCTGACCTATCTTTTCATTTCCCATTCCATGCCGGTCGTGCGCTATCTTTCTACCCGAATCGCAGTGTTGTACAAGGGAAAGATCGTAGAAGTTGGCGGGACCGACGTCATCACCAGCCAGCCGATCCACCCCTACACGCGCAGCCTGCTCCGCGCCACGCCGCAGCTTTCGACGTGAGAACCGCTCCGGTTGCGTGATTCGGCTATTTCAACTAGGCTTGCAACCAATTTTGCGTGGGGTAATTCCTACTTTTTTGAGTTTTTGAAAGCGAGCCCCGTTGGCAAGTACATTCTCAACTGCTACTTTTTCGGTGGTAAGACCGCGCCCACCCATCCGCACGCTGGCCGAACTCACGTTCGGTTTTATCGGCATCATGATCGTGCTCTGGCTACCCACTCGCGAGCAATTGATTTTCGGCCCGATTGCACTTCTGGTTCCTGCTGTCCTCGTGTTTTCGGACCGGCCTAATGTGAATGAACTCGGCCTCGGCTGGCGCCAGGTGCTCTCTTCTTTCTGGATCTTTCCTACAGCGATCGCAGTGGTGGCCGGCGGCATCCTGCTGGCGCAGCGCGCGGGCACTCTCCACGACCTTTACAAGCCTGATATCGCGCACGTGGGCGGATACATCGTCTGGACCGTCTACCAGCAATTCCTGCTGCAGGACTACTTCATGCCCCGCCTTGCCCGAGTTCTCTCAATAGATGGTGCGATTGCCGTCGCGGCAGTTCTTTTCTCCATCGCTCACCTTCCTAATCTTCCGCTTATAGCCGCGACCCTTGTTTGGGGAGCTGTCTCATGCGCGCTGTTCCGCCGTTATCGCAGCATCTATATCCTCGGCCTGACACAGGGATTGCTCGGGCTCTGTTTCGCGATATGTGTCCCTGACATTTTCCTGCACCACATGCGCGTGGGACTCGGATACTGGCACTATCACGCCGTCAGCGCCACGACAGCGGGATACAACGGATTCGCAGGAAAGTAGGCGGCACTCTTAAGAAACTAGAACCATAGATACCAAAGCCAATCAACGCACGTGTGTGTGATGCCGGAAGCAGGCACGCGCCTCTGCTCTCGCCACGCACGTCCGTAGAAAATTCCCGCGATGGTCGCTAGCAGGACGTATCTCCAGTTGAAATATGAAGCACCAAAGTTTCGTTTATTGAAGTGCGAAAGCCCGAAAAGAATGGACGCCACCACCAGAGCTGCTCTTCGCCCCACTCGCCGCTCCAGAAGATTTTGCACCCAGGCGCGAAAGAAGAGCTCCTCGGGAACAGCGACAAACACAAAAATTCCTATCCATTCCAGTATTGCCTTCCAGATCGCGGGCACATTTGCGTGCGGATGGATAAATCCCAACGCCAATCCTAGCGTGATAACCGCTGGAGCGAAGAAAAGCAATTCCCGGAATCCTGTCTTCCAGTCGCTCCACCGAAAGTGAAAATCGAATCCTGCCCCACTTAACTGACGGATTCCGAGAAAGGCGTAAAGACCGGCGTCTACCAAGAGAAGATTGCCCCAGCCGCGCAAACCGGCGGGCCACGCCAAATCGAACCATCGCAGGTCCACTGCGAGCCCAAGCGTGAGCAGGATTAGCGCATCCCGCCAGTTGCCACGCTGTTCCGGATCGGCCATCGCCGCGTGCTTCATCAGCCAGGCCATCGCGACCGGCAGCAACGTGTAGAAAACGATCCACTCCCATCGCAACATGCCGTACGAAGCGGCCAAAATGAAGTAAGGCACGACCAGCAACGACGGAGCCGCGATTCTTATCGCTGCGGGCCATCTGGAGATCGCGCGGGCTGGCCTCTCCCCGGCCAGCCCGAATGCGAGCGCGGGCAGCAGTTCGATCGCCAGAATGGCGACGGCCAATGGAGTTCCGTTTGTCACGGAACTATCTTATCCGGGCGGTGTGTACCGCCGGGACAAGTGCGGTCAGCCGGCATTCTGTCAGGGCCCCCTCAACCGCAAGAGCAGCGATTACTGGGCTGGCCGCACGACTGCGAGTTGCATCTCCGATTGCCGCGCCTGCAACTCGCGCTCGGCCGGCGAACGGAACAACTCCTTACCGATCGTGTTTCCTGTAACCCAGACAGCGGACAGGAAATAGCTGTTTCCATAACGATGGAAAACGAGCTTGCTGCCATCCGACTTCGACCGGATCGCCGCATGCGTCGGAATGTAAAGCCCCGCGGTATGGGCGTTGAAGATTCGGATCACGTCGTCGTGCGAAGCCACGATGTAATGTCCGGAGGGGAGGGTTTGACCGGCTGCGGAAAACTCAAAAGGAACATCAACGATCACGTCTCCGCGCCTGGTTTGGCCGCTGGCTATGACAGCTCCAATGAACAGAACAAAAACAACGGTGCGAAAGTGTCTCATCACTTGCCTCCATGCCGAAAATTGAACTGAATGGTCCCCACTTGTCCCGACGTGGGCGACTGCCACGTGTCGGCGGAGCGCCGTTGCAGGAGGGAAATGCTGCGATGCGGGACCGCACCGGCCGTTTTGCTTGTGCATGTCGGCGTTACAGGGGCCGACGAAGCACCTCTTGTCCAGATAGTGATCTGAAGCTTCGTGGCGTTACACACGCCGAAGACAAATTTCGCTCCCGTTTTGTGTAGAATTTCGTCCGAAGTTGCAAGGAGGATTCATGGCAAGCGTCCCCACCCCGCCGGTCGCCCCCGCTCCGGTACCCGTCACGCCTCCGCTGTCGGAAGGCGCCCGCATCATTAACACCTTCATCGCGCCATCAAAGACCTTCACCGATTTGCGCCGCAGCGCGGCCTGGTGGGGACCCTGGATCTTGATCTCCATCTTCTCCATTGCATTTATCTTCACGATGGGAAAGCAGGTCGGCTTCGAACAGATCAGCAAGAATCAGATCGAACGCTCTACAAAGCAGGCAGAGCAATTCGACCGCCTATCACCCGATCAGCAGGCCGCACGCTTGCAGGTTTCCGCGAAGTTCTTCAGGGTTTTCGCCTACCTGAGTCCCGCCGTCATCTTGTTTTTCACCTTGATCTCCACAACAGCGCTCTGGGCAACATTCAAGGTGGGAGTGGGTGCCGATACTACCTTCGGCCAGGCATACTCCATCTCGATGTACGCGGGCCTTCCGGGTATTATCGGAGCCATTTTGGGAATGATCTCGTTATTTGCCGGTGTCAATCCTGAGGGCTTCGACGTCAACAACCCCGTCGCCACCAATCTTGCCTACTTTCTCGATCCTGACACAACCAACAAGTTCGTGCGCGGGATGGCGTCGTCGCTCGACGTTCTGATCATCTGGACCATCGTTCTCATCGGTATCGGCTACGCCTCGACCAGCAAGGTGAAGCGTTCCACGGCGATCATGATCGTGGCGGTCTGGTATCTGATTTACAAGCTCCTTACGTCAACGCTCGCCACCATGAGCTAGTTCTCACAGATTGGTTGTGACGTTTGTCACAGCCAAGGCCGCCGACGAAGCGGATAATCCGCCTTTCCAGGAGGCATCATGCCATTCTTCCGCTCGTCGGCGCGAGTTCTCGCTCGCGTTGGTTTCATCCTGTTGCTTGTACCCAATTCGCTCATCGCGCAGACTGCGACTTCCGCTCAATGCGTCGACTGCCACAGCAAGGTCACTCCTAACATCGTTTCGGACTGGAAGCTCAGCAAGCACAGTGGCGCTGAAGTTACATGCGTCGTCTGCCACGGAGATCAGCACACCTCTGCCAGTGATGTCGCGAAAGTCAAGATTCCAACTCCCGATACCTGTGCTCAGTGTCACGAGACTCAAGTCGCGCAGTTCAAGAAGGGCAAGCACGCTCTGGCCTGGGCCTCAATGAAGGCCATGCCAACGATTCACTGGCAGCCCATGGCAATGATCGAAGGGGAGAAAGGCTGCGGCGGATGTCACAAGATCGGCGACAAGAGCGTCGCCGAAATCGCCGAGCTGCGCAAGAACAGCTCCGGGACCGAATTCGGCGCTGCACAATGCGATGCTTGCCATACCCGCCATACATTCTCGGTCGAAGAAGCACGCTCGCCGCAAGCCTGCGAAACCTGCCACATGGGCTTTGACCATCCGCAGTGGGAAATGTATTCAGCCTCAAAACATGGTGTCAGAAATGAATTGAAGCAGAAGCACGTTCTTCCGGCGGACGCGGCTGCTCCCACCTGCCAGACCTGCCACATGCAAGACGGCAATCACGAAGTTCGTACGGCGTGGGGGTTCCTCGCTGTCCGCCTGCCTCTACCCGACGACAAGCAGTGGGCCGCGGACCGTGCCACTATTCTTCAGGCCCTCGGCGTGCTTGATCCACAGGGACAGCCTACGAAGCTCGTCGACGTCGTCAAAGCCGCCGACGTCGCCCGTCTGACGCAGGAAGACTGGCAGCGCGAGCGCGACAAGATGGTCAAGACCTGCAACCAGTGCCACTCAGTGAACTTCGCAAAGCAGCAACTGCAGCAAGGCGACGACATGATCAAGAATGCCGACCACCTGATGGCCGAGGCGATCCACATCGTCGCTGATCTATACAAAGACAACGTGCTCCCTAAACCCGCCAACTACGCGTATCCATTTCCTGATCTGCTCACTTTTCACGATGCGCCCACAGTGATCGAGCAGAAACTCTTCGTGATGTATCTCGAGCATCGCATGCGGACGTTCCAGGGAACTTTCCATGCCAGTCCCGACTACGCCCTCTGGTATGGCTGGAGTGAGATGCAGCGAGACTTGACCGAGATCAAGGAACTGGCTGCCCAGATGCGAAGGGAGAAACACGTAGTCAGCGTCAAGCCTGCGGCTGTTGTGAAGCCGATCGTTAAGTAACAGGGAGGAACGGTTAACCGGCCACGCATTCAAGGGCAGTGACGATGTCATCAGGGATGTTGATCTCGAGGCTCGCGAGATCCTGTCGCATATGTTCGGCGTCGGATGTCCCGGTCAGCGGCAGAATCCCGACTGCCCGCGCGAAAGCGAAGACAACCTGGGCTGGCGTAGCGTTGAATTCCGTCGCCAGATTTACGAAGGGCGGGTGCTCCAGCAGTCCGGAGTTCGCCGTGAGCAGAGAGAATCCCTGATAGACGATATTGTGCGCATTGCAGAACAGGCGGACTTCGCGATCCCAGCCCAGGCGCGCGTAACATCGGTTCTGCACGAACGCAGGTAGTTCCGCGCCACTTGCGCGCATCTCTTCCAGATGGTGCGCCGACACATTGCTGACACCCAACATACGTGCGCGGCCTGCGTCGCGCTCCTTGCGCATCGCCTCCCAAACTTCTGTGTCTGTCTCCGTCCAACCGTAGCCGGAGCTAGGCCCATGCAATACAAAGCTGTCGACATAGTCGGTGCCCAGGTGCTCAAGAGAACTGGCCAGCGACTGAGCCACCTGCACCGACGCGTCGGCCGTCGGATCGTACGGTAGCCGGTCATCCTGCCCGCGCTGGTAAGTGAACTTGGTCTGCAGAAATAAATCGGCGCGCGTTACGATTCCCGCGCTGTAAGCGGCGCTTAGCCCTTGTCCGACTCCGGCTTCAAAATAATGCTTCCGCTGATTGGCCGTATCGATCCCGCGAAAGCCGGCCCGCAGCGCAAGTTCCGTCAATGCCGCCGTACGTTCTTCTTTCCACGCTGTCCCATACAGGAAAGATGGGTAAGGAAGAGAAGTGGACACCGTGACATTGTGCCATGAACAAAATCGTTTATGTAAGCCTTATCGGAGCCAATTTTCGGCGCGAAGCGTTCCCCGGAACGAGGCCGCAGCATCTTGCGGGATTACGATTCTGCCCCTGTGTAACCCTGTGCTCCCTGTGGTCAAAGGGTTTTGAAGCGGGAATGACCAAATCACATCCAACGTTATATCCTTGAACCCCTCAGGAGGCTTTTCCGTGAAACGTATCCTTATCGTCGTATCTCTCGTGGCCTTCGCCACAATTGCCTTTGCCCAGGCGCCCGCCAAAGATCCCGTCGCAAGCTCGCTCCGCCAACTTGAGCAGCGTTCGCAGGGCAACACCATTGGTGCCGTAGAGGCCATGCCTGCCGACAAGTTTTCCTACAAGCCCACCGCCGATCAGATGACCTTCGCTCACCTGGTCGTGCACATCATCGGTTTCAACAACTCCATCTGCTCGAAGGCGGCTGATGTTCCGGCGCCAAAAGTCGAGGAATCGAAGGAGACTGACTCGAAAGACAAGCTCGTCGCCGCAGTGAAAGCGTCCTACGCTTTTTGCAGCGAAGCTCTTGGGAAGATGGACGACTCCAAGCTGGGCGAAGAGATCGAGCTTTTCGGCGGGCGCAAGGCGCCGCGCGCGATGGCAGCATTGATCGCCTCCAGCGGATGGGCCGACCACTACGCCGCCGCGGCCATGTACCTTCGCCTGAACGGAGTCACGCCACCGTCGGCGCAGCAGAGGCACTAACAAAGCAGCAGTTAGCATTGGCATTTGGCGACTGCGATTCTCGGATGGTTTGGCAAGGCGCTCGAACGGCCAAATGCTAAGTGCCAACTGCTAAGTGCTATTTAATTTGTACGAGTTCTTCCGCGGGGACGGCCGCAGGAGTGGGTGCTGCCGGCCTTTGGGGCGCCCGCCACGAATCGAAGATCGACACCTGGTGCACGCACGACACGGTGCAGTGCGGAGCACAGCTCTTCTCGGTAAGGTATTCGCGGCGAATGTCGTCGCGAGTGTAGCTCTCCAGAGGAACTCCCGGATACCCGCGCTGCTGCGAGCAGTAATGCACTAACCCGTTCTCGCAGATATAGAGATAACGAGCCCCGGCGCGGCATCGCCAGTCATTCGGCAGTCCTTTGGCGATGTTGTCTTGAAATGCGTTGATCCTCGTGAAGCTGCTCTTTTCGAGCGCCTGCATCTCGTGATAAATCCGGCGCTCTTCGTCTCCCAGAGGCTGCAACTGGCCGCTGCCATCGTGAATGATGCCGATGGTCGAAGTGAATCCCAGTTCCACCGCGCGCTTGCCGATCACCAGCGCATCCTGCGGATGCGAAATGCCGCTTCCAACCACGGAATTGATGTTGACGTGGAAATCCGCGTATTCAGCCAGGAGTTGTAGCTTCTTGTCGAGGACCTTCAGGCTCTTCTTCGAAACGTCGTCGGGATTCACATTGTCGATCGAGATCTGCAGCCATTCGAGCCCGGCACGATTCAGTCGCTGGATGCGCTCTGCTACCAGCAGATAACCATTCGTGATCAGCCCGGCGATCATCCCATTCGCGCGAATACGCCGGATGACATCATCCAGTTCCGGATGCATCAGCGGCTCGCCTCCCGAGATCGTAACCACCGACGTTCCGAGCGCGCCCAATTTGTCGATACGGCGGTACATCTCTTCAATCGGCACAGGCTTCGAGAAATCGTCGAACTCGTTGCAATACGTACACGCCAGGTTGCAGCGCCGCATTGGAATGATGTGCGCCAGCAGCGGATGGTCGGTCGACGCCAGCGCCTTGAACGCCATTTCGGCCCCACGGATGTTGCGGTGCAGGGCTTTCGCGCGGCGGCGCAAAGTTGTCAGAGTAGAAGGCATGAATAGTAACTTCTATTACAACACACGGGGGATGGCGTCGCCTGCGCCCGGCCAGCGTCCGGCGCAATTAACGTGGTGAACGGCGGAAAATCGGCGGTGGTCAGACAGCGGAATTGCCCCCTTCAAAACTAGCGAGTCCGTTTCACGATTCTTCTCGCGCCTGCAGTACATGCCCGGCCCTCTCGAGGGCATTAAGTGCCGCTCCCGCCCATTCTTCCTGAATCAACACGTAATCGGTGTCATAGGTCGAAATCGCAAATATCGGAATGCCCTTCGACGACAGCGGTTCGATAAATGAGAGCAGCACCCCGGTTTGCGAAAAAGGAAATGGCCCTTGCAGCTTCAGGCACATCCAGTGTTGCTGTACCTCGAACTCATGGGGCAGATTGCCTGCCGGACAGACAATCGAAAGCTCATCCCCGGTTCGTGTCATCGACGAGAACTCGCCTTTCGTCGCCCACTCGGGTACTGGTTCGTCCGGCGCCCGGCGCACGATCGCGTATGGTTCCAAAAGACGACGAAATTTGAGTTGCCGTCCCATGTTCCAGCGCACATCAATCCTCTGCGTTCAGCCTTCGATCGCCTTCTGCACCGCCGCCCGCGCCAGCAGCCGTGTCGAATCCAGCGTCGGTAGCGGAGAAGATTCCGGCGTTACCAGCAGAGGAATCTCAGTACATCCAAGCACCACCGCATCACAACCCTCATCCTTCAGCCCACGGATGACCTCAACGTAGTATGCCAGCGAACGCGGCAGAATCTGTCCGTTGACCAACTCATCGAAAATAATCTGATTGATGCGCTCGCGTTCCACCGCACTCGGGATCCGATGCTCAATTCCCGCCGCCTGCAGCGCCTCAGGATAAACCGGTCCTTCCATCAGATATCGCGTGCCCAGCACGGCCAGCCGCCTGTACACGTGCCGCTTCGCCTCCGCTGCTACTTCGCGTGCGATATGCAGCCACGGACGCGGCGACCGGTGTTCCACCAAATCAAATGCCTGATGAATCGTGTTGTCAGGGCAGATGAGAAAATCCGCGCCCGCTTTCGCTAACTTGTCGGCTGAAGCCAGCATCAGTTCCGCCACGCCAGCCCAATCGCCGGCATCGATGCTCTTCATGTATTGCGCCAGCGAAAACGAATGCAGCGACACTTCCGGATGATCGTGATGCCCGAGCCTTTGTGCCCCTTCCATCGAGATCGTTCGGTAGCAAAGCGCCGCTCCTTCGGTACTGCACGCGACAATGCCGATGTGCAACATAGGAACTTATTCTTGGGAAGAGCACGACTCACGTCGCACCGCTTGTCTCGAAAGGGATGATTCGGCTCTAGCCGCCGAGGCCCACTCTTACGAACGGCCGGGACTTCCCCTCCGCGTATGGACTCTGATCCCGAAACCGCTTCTCGAATTCCTCGCGCGTGCAGATCGTCTTGACATCAACCACACGATCGACGGCGAGAATTCCATCCAGGTGATCGATTTCATGCTGCAGCAGTTCGTTGAGATTTCGCTCGTCCTTGGCATCGAATTCAAGAACCTCGCCGTCAAGGTTCTGATACCGCACCGTAATCCATCGCCGGCGTTCCACCTGCATGAAGATCGAAAGAAAACTCAGGCACGCGTCCCAGACCACCATCTTTTCTTCGCTGGCATCCACGATCTCCGGGTTGATGAGCGGCCACGGCTCGACGCCGGGCAGCTTCAGAAAAATTACTCGTTGTAGTACGCCGATCTGCGGCGCAGCAATCCCGCGCCCGTAGCCGGTCGTGGAGCGCCAGTGCGCCAGCGTGTCCGACAAATCCTGCACCAACTGCTTGAGTTCGACCGCGGTCGGGTCTTCGACTCGCGCACACTTCTCTCTCAATAACGGATCTCCGAGCTGGATTATGGGCCGGATCGCCATACGCGTACCCTCTCATGAGTTAAGAGTTCCCAGGGCCCGGTTTCACTACCGTTTCTGCATCCGTCCATACAAACTGGAGGATGGTGCACAATACTAACCCCAAAAGTACGTCCGCGAGCAAGGGATGCGCCGGCCAAATCTTGCCGGGAAGATGCAGCCACCAGGAGACGAGCGAGGCTAAAGTCGCTACCAGGCTGATCTTCAAGGTCCTCATAGCTTTGTGGCTCGTCTACCGCGCCGCCGCTGCATCGAACAGGCTCAGTAACTCCAGCTTTTTCTCCGCCGGCAAAAAAGACGCTTCGAACGAGTTCCGCGCCAGTTCCCGCAAATGCTCATCCGTAAACCCAAACGTGTCCTGCGCGAACTGATATTCGCGGGCCAGCGTCGTGCCAAACAGAGCCGGATCATCCGTGTTCAGCGTCACCATGACTCCCTGATCGAAATAGTTCTTCACCGGATGGTCAGTGGCTGACTTGCAACATGCCGTGCGGAGATTGCTGGTCAAACAAATCTCCACCGGAATCTGCCGGTAAGCCAGTTCCTCGATCAAGTCGGGATCTTGTGCTGCGCTCAGTCCATGACCAATACGCTCTGCGTGCAGATTCAGCGCTCCCCAGATCGATTCCGCCGGCGCTGTTTCTCCTGCATGCGCCGTCAGCCGCAGTCCGTGCTCTTCCGCGTAGGCATACACACCGCGAAACAGCTCTGGAGGTGCTTTGACCTCGTCACCGCCAATACCGATACCCACCACGTGCCGGTCTTTATACTGCACGGCAAGTTCGAATACTTTCTGTGCCTCTTCCACTCCGAAATGGCGGGTGGCATCGAAGATCCAAAGCAGAGAGACTCCAAAATCGCGAGCCCCTCGTGCGCGACCACGCTCTAGGCCCTCGAAAATGGCGGCGAAGTCCTGCTTGCGATACAGGCACACGCCCACTGCTACGTACACCTCCGCGTGCAGCACGGTTTCTTCTTTCAATTGCTGCATCAGGCGATAGGTCGCGATCTCGTAATCCTCCGGCCCCCGCAAATGCGCGCTCACATCCCGAAACGCCATCAGGAAGCTGGCGAAATCTGTGTACCGGTATAGAAGCTCTGTCTCGGCCAGAGTCGCGTTCTCTTCGTGATTTCGGCGAAGCTCGACCAATGTTGCCGGGGTTACTGCCCCTTCGAGATGTAAATGTAAATCTGCCTTAGGAAGTTGACGAATGAAAGCGTTTGGCGCCTGGGCTCCTGCGGTACTCATAAATTCGATTGTAGTTTGCACCTTGCAGATTTGCGAGAGAGTGCGCCTTTCTTGCTTTACAATCCGGTTTCCATGAGTGGAGGAATGCATGTCAAAGCAGTTCGCTTGTCTGGTCCTAGCCCTGGTAACTACTGTGGCCTTATCCTGTTTCTGCTTGGCAGCATCATTAGCCCCGCAAGTCAAGACTCACTCTGGCACCGTCGAAGGCAAGGACGATGGCAAGGTCCGTTCGTTCCTGGGCATTCCCTATGCCACACCCCCAGTGGGCAATCTTCGCTGGAAGGCGCCCCAGCCCGTCGCGAAATGGAGCGGTGTCCGCAAGGCGACAGATTTCGGCTTCCATTGCATGCAGGGCAATGTTTACGGAGACATGGTTTTTCACGATCCCGGTCCGAGCGAAGACTGTCTCACGCTCAATATTTGGGTCCCCGTCAGGCACGAGGGTGGAAAGCTTCCCGTCATGGTCTGGATCTATGGCGGAGGCTTCGTCGCTGGCACAACGTCTGAAGGCCGACAGAATGGCTCTCAACTGGCTCAGCGTGGCGTCATCGTCGTCTCCATGAATTACCGCCTCGGCGTCTTCGGATTCTTTGTTCATCCGGATCTGGCAAAAGAATCCGGTCACAACGCGGCCGGCAATTATGGATTGATGGATCAACTGGCCGCCCTGCACTGGGTGCATGAGAACATAGCCGAATTCGGTGGTGATCCCGGAAATGTGACCATCTTCGGTGAGAGCGCAGGATCGTTCTCGGTCTCCGCACAAATGGCTTCACCTTTGGCAAAGGGCCTCTTCCAGAGGGCTATCGGCGAAAGCGGTGCCGCGTTCTCCCGCAGCGGCTTGTCGTTCGATCCGCTCTCCGTGCGCGAGGAAAAAGACGTGAAGTTGGTTTCCGAAAAGCTGGGTGTCTCAACGTTGCCCGAGTTGCGAGCTATTCCGGCTGACAAGCTGCTTGAGGTCTTCGCGCCTCCCAAGTCGCCGGGCTTCGATTTCGGTCCTGGGATTGATGGATATTTCCTGCCCGAGCCCGTTCCTGCGATCTTCGCGGCTGGAAAACAGAATGATGTCGCGCTGCTCGCCGGATGGAATCACGACGAGGGTAGCTTCGAAATCGGATCGCAAAGGCCCACGGCCGAGAGCATGAAGGCCACCGCGCAAAAAGACTTCGGGGACAAAGCCGACGAGTTCCTGAAGCTGTATCCGGTCGCCACTCCCCAGCAAGCCCTGCGTTCAGCGGAAGACTACGCCGGAGATAAATTCATCGCTATGTCTACCTGGGAATGGATTGAAGCGCAGAGTAAGACCGGCAAGCAGCCCATTTACCGTTACCGTTTCGATATGGCGCCGGTGCCATCGGATCCGAACGCTCCGCGGATGGGCGCGTATCACTCGGCCGAAATCGAGTACGTTTTTGGACAGCTCGACTCCAAAACCGACGTTACGTGGCGTCCCGAAGACCGGCAGCTCAGCGAAATGATGCAGAAATACTGGTCGAACTTCGCCCGCAGCGGCAACCCCAACGGCGCCGGATTGCCGAACTGGCCTCTGTACACATCATCCGACGGTTGGCCCGTGATGTACCTCAGTGCGCAGCCCGCAGCTCATAAAGACGATCTGCGGGATCGTTATCTGTTCTTGTCCAAGGAATGGGGGAAGTGAGCACGATATTTGTGCGTTTATGGATTTTGCACCGGCTCTGGGAGATCGTCCCGGAGTTCGAGTTCCGCGATGTCTCCCGCATAGGTTGCATCGGAGGGAGCGTGGTAGTGCACAATCGCGCGTAGTCCTTCGATGTGATGGCACTGGCTGAAGTGATCGCCTCCGTACCAAAGCGTGTCGGAGAATCCGACTGGGAAGCCACCCTTGCGATGGAACGTCAAGGAGTGCCCGCCCTGATCAAGAACAAAACTCCACTCCTGCTCTTTTTCTGAACAGACGACCGCCTTCACCCTGCCTTCAACTGCTTGAGTGTCCTTGGGAGCAACTTCGACGATAGATTCTCCCCTGCGCTGAGCGGCAGGGATACTGTTCCACAACTCCGCTGCCTCGTTGTGATCCGGGCCGATCCACCGATTTGCAACGAACTTTGCGGCCTCCGCAGCGTCGGCACTCTTCCCCATACGCTGCAGAATCTGGCCAGTCAGAAGGTGATAGCCAGCGAGAGACGGTTCCATTTCCTCTGCTTTACTCGACATCAGAAGTGCCGCGTTAAGGTCTTTCTCCCGAAAAGCCAATCGCGCTAACTGAACATACGCAGGAGCAAACTGCGGGTCTACCTTTAGCACTTGTCCCATCGTGGCTCCGAAGGTATTCAAATCGGAAACCACTTTGGAAGAAGGCAGCGGCGAGAGCATGGTCTTGCTAAATAGCGACAGATAAAGATGCGGATCTAGCGCATAAGCCTGCGAAAACTCATTCACGGCTTCGGCATCTTTTCCTTCGGCGAAATCGAGAAATCCCATATTCTCGTGAGCCAGGCCGAGTTTGGGATCATCCTTCAACGCTTGTTCAAGCAATAGCCGTGCTCCGCTGTGATCGTATGTCCACATATGGAAGCCTCCAAGCTCTGCCTCTGTCTCGGCGACCGTCATGACGCGGAAGACAACGGCCTTGTCGTCGATTTGCGGAGGATCTTTCAGGACGGTCGTGGCGAAGGTGGGCTGCTGCATGTAGGCTGCAAGCTCTTTGTCCACCGATTGAAAGTTTCCAAAAGCTTGCTCAAAGGCTTTGTCCTGAGGGACACCCTGCTGAAGTTGGGAGAAAAAGCTGTCCATACGCTTGCCCTTTTCCATGCCGGGGCCGTAATCAGCAAGTGAACCAACGCCCACGACTGAGCATAGAACAATGGTTCGTCAGACGGCAGACTGCTCAAAGAAATCAGCGTCTGTACGGGCATTGGGGTTCGCGATCGCAGTTCGCGATAGCGTTGCGTGGGAGCTCCCAAGTAAATCCGGTGTTCCTCGAAGCGCGTATACCCGTAAAACTCCGCTGTCCCCTCGTTCAGCCATAGGGGCAGCCAGTGAGAATTCAAACGCAGGATCGAGTGAGCATACTCGTGATAGACGACCTCCTTCGATCCCTCTCCACCCCAGGTGTCGAGTCGGACCATGGCGTACTGCTTTTCCCAGCCTGAATGGAAAGCGCCCGCGAGAAATTCGCCCATTCGCTTCCACATGAGCGGATCCAAAGTTCTGGCGGTTGCTTCATCCCGGGTGGCAAATACTGTCAATGGTGCACCCGACTCGAGGCGGGTGCCAGGAAACCGAGTGGCGAACACCCAGCGTAACTGTTCGAACTCGTGAAGCACTTTGCGTGCGTCCTCATTGCCGCCATTCGTGAGCACGCGAAAGTGTTGGCTGCGGGCTTCCGTCCAGGGCTTCTCGGCTGCAAAAGTTGATGGGCCGAAAAAAGGAAAAGAGCAAAAGAAGACTAGCGTCAGGAATAAGCGAGCCATTTGCGAGAAATGGTGCCTCACCTTGGAAAGGACGTCAATGACTACGGGTACACCACTTTCACGCCAAGTGACAATCAGCCGGCCTATCTCTTGGCGAACTCGCTTCGGTGCCGGCTGTACAGCGAATAAATCACCAAGCCCAGCGCCAGCCAGACCACGAATCGCACCCAGGTGATGACTGTCAGTCCAGCCATCAGCCCCACGCACAGAACAATCGAGATCAGAGGAAACCAGGGCACAAACGGTACCCGGAACACGCGCTTTCTGTCCGGTTGCGTTCGCCGCAGAATGATTACACCCAGCGAGACGAGAGCGAATGCGAACAAAGTCCCAATGTTCGATAGGTCTGCGGCATCGCTGACAGCGAAAATCCCGGACGGCACGCCCACAGCAAGTCCGGCGATCCATGTCGACCAATGCGGAGTCTTGAACTTTTTGTGCACCGCAGAAAAGAACCGTGGAAATAATCCATCGCGCGACATCGCATACCAGATACGCGCCTGCCCGTACTGGAAAACCAGCAGAGACGAGATCATTCCCGTCAGTGCACCGACGACAATGATCGAACGCGACCAGCGACTTGCTCCCAGCACTTTCAACGCGTAAGCCACTGGTGCTTCCGCGGCCTCCCCAGAAACGAAGGTGCTGTACTTCATCATTCCCAGCAGCACGATCGATACGCCAACGTACAGAACGGTGCAGACGATGAGCGACGCGATGATGCCGAAAGGCAAATCGCGCTGTGGATTCTTAGATTCCTCCGCGGCCGTCGACACCGAATCGAATCCGATATAGGTGAAGAAGACAATCGCTCCACCTGTCACAACGCCGCCGAATCCGGAGGGCGCAAAGGGCTTCCAGTTCGACGGGTTCACCAGTGCTCCGCCCACCATCAGGAACACCAGAATCGCGCCAATCTTGATGGCGACCATGATGTTGTTGGCTTCAGCGGACTCTTTGATCCCACGCACCAGCAGGACCGTCAAAATGAAGATAATCAGAAACGCTGGAACATTGAAATACGATCCCGTCCAGTGTCCAGTCTCCCAGACAGGGGTCGACCATTTGTCCGGCAAGTTTATGTTGAATGAAGCGAGTTGCGCCTTCGTGTAGGCGCTGAACCCAATCGCCACCACCACATTACTGACCACATATTCGAGAATCAGATCCCATCCGATGATCCAGGCGAAAATCTCCCCAAGCGTTGCGTATGAATATGTGTATGCGCTTCCGGCAATCGGAATCATCGACGCCAATTCCGCGTAGCACAGTCCCGCAAAGCTGCAAGCGACCGCAACCAGAAAGAAAGAGAGAGCGATAGACGGCCCCGCAGGCGGTCGCCCGTGCATGAGCACACTGGCCGTACCGCCTCCGCGCAGAAAGTTCACGATAATGTCGAGTACCTGGGCGTGCAGAATGGAAGGTGCCTGAAAATACTCGCCAGCAGCCGCCGTCCCGGTCAGAATAAAAATTCCAGAACCGATCACAGCGCCGATTCCCAGGGCCGTCAGCGACCACGGCCCCAGCGTCTTCTGCAGACGCTGCCCGGGTCTTTCCGATTCCGAAATCAGCTTGTCAATCGACTTGCAGCAGAAAAGCTGGTTGTCGGAGGTGCGCACAACTTCTGTCGATGGAGGCTCGCTCGTTGTGGGTTGTGACAAGAGGTCTGATTTCTCCTGAACGGAGGGATTCAGCAATTAGCAGTTGGCACTTGGCATTTAACCCTTTTCCGGAATGCTGGTAAATTGCGACCGGCTACATGCCAAGTGCTCAGTGCCAAATGCTGCCTTTACCGCTTCGCCTGACCGCGAGCCAGCTTTTTGACCTTCGGCTTCTTCGATCCCCGCGGATAATCACGGGGCTTCAGCGGCTTGTCGGCTTTGCGCTTCTTGCGCGCGGTGCGTTTTACTTTCTTGCGTTCTTCCCTGCTTAGTTTGGTTGTATTTGCCATGATTCCTTTTTGATCGAGAGATTGAATCATTCCGCCATTGAAGGGCGCTGCATCATGCTTTCAATGACTCAATGACTCAATGACTAAATCACTCAATGACTCAATGAGATCAGCCTCGCTCCAGCTGGGCATACTTCTCCACCAGCTTCTTCAAGCCGAAGCGTGGAAATTGTACCGTAATCTTGGCTTCTTCGCCTTCTCCTTCGCGCTGATAGACCGTTCCCTCGCCGTATTTCGGATGTCGCACCTTCTGTCCAGGGAGGAACCCGCGCTTTCCCGTCGGCTCTTCGATCGGCTGTGCCTTGGAAACGCTGAACTTCTTGCCTCGGCTGGCGAAAAATTCCGCGATGTTTTCGATCGAGTTGTAGGCCTTCGCGGCCACGGTCTGCTTCGAAGCGCGTGCGTTCCCCCGGTTCGTCTCTCCGGCATGCCACGAGGCGCTCTGATCCTCATCCTCATAAGAGTAATGCGAGGAGTCGGAATAGCCCGTGTGGGGACGGCCGCCCTCGGCCGTCCGGCGGAGCGAAGCTCCGCTACTGCGGCTTGTGCCTAACTCCTCAATCAGTGGTCCAGGAACTTCCTCCAAAAAACGCGATGGCACGCTGGCCTCTGGCAGATCGGTTCCATATCTGCGCCGGTAAACCGCTCGCGTCAGGATCAACTGATCCATCGCCCGCGTCATCCCCACGTAACAAAGCCGTCGTTCTTCTTCGATATCTTCGGGGACCAGCATTGTTCGCGAATGTGGAAACAGCCCTTCTTCCAACCCGCTAAGGAACACGAGAGGGAACTCGAGCCCCTTCGCCGCATGCAGGCTCATCAGCGTGATTTGCGCCCGGGCGTCATAGTCGTCTGCATCGGCGATCAAAGCGGCATGGTCGAGAAACTGATCCAGCGTCTCCGCGCGATCGCGCGAATCCATCGCCGCATTCACCAATTCCCGTAAATTTTCAATCCGCGAGAAAGCTTCCGGAGTGTCTTCTTCCTCCAACAGCTTCATGTAACCCGTGCGATCGATCAGAAATTTCAGGATATCCGAGGTACTAACAGTCGGCGTTGGAAACACATTGGCCGTGTCAGAACCAGCACCTTCAGCACTGGGGTTGTCATCCCGAGCGGAGACCGAAGGCTCGCTCGCGAGCGTTTCGTCGGAGTCGAGGGACCTGCTGTTTGTCTCACTCGCATCCGATTCCGCCGCTCCGAAATCGAATGAGAAGTTTCCAAACTCCTCCGGATCGAAGGCGGTCGCGTCGCCTTCTTCGGTACCCTCGGGATCACCCGAGTCCACGTGGGGACGGCCGCCCTCGGCCGTCCGGCGGGGCAACGCCCCGCTGCCTTCCTCGGCACTGGCGATTCCAACCCCTCCCGAGGACTCCTCCAGTTGCTCCGTAAACGTTCCACCCAGCATCGCCCGCCCGTCTTCGATCAATTCCCGAAAGCTCTTCAGCGACGCCACCGCTCGCGGAGGCAATAGTTGCCGCTTCACAGCCTCGCCAATCGCTCCCCACAGCGACAGCCCTGTTTCTAGCGCCACTTGCTCGAGCGTGTCGATCGTCCCCTTGCCGATCCCGCGCGCCGGAGTGTTGATCACACGCAGCAGTGAAATCGTATCGTGCGGATTTTGGATGACTTTCAGATACGAGATCATGTCTTTGATTTCGGAACGTTCATAGAACGAGAACCCACCGACCACGTGATACTTCAACCCGTACCGCCGCATGCCCTCTTCAAACAATCGTGACTGCGAATTGGTTCGATACAACACTGCCGCTCGCGGGGTCTCGCCTCGTTCATTTGCTTCTCGCAGATAACGCGCAATCCAGTCCGCCGCGAAAAGAGCTTCGTTCTCCCCATCCGGCGCCTCGTAGTAGCCGATCTTTGTCCCGCCCTGCCGCGAGGTCCAAAGATTCTTCCCTTTTCGCCGAACGTTATTCGCCACCACCGCCGAAGCCGCCTGCAGAATGTTCTGCGTCGAGCGGTAGTTCTGCTCCAGCCGGATAATCTTTGCCTCCGGAAAGTCCTGCTCAAACTCCAGAATGTTTCGGATGTCCGCTCCGCGCCACGAGTAGATCGACTGATCTTCATCACCGACAGCGCAAACGTTATGGTGCTCTCCTGCCAGCATCCGCATCAATTCGTACTGTGGACGGTTGGTGTCCTGATATTCGTCGATCAGTAGATACTGAAATCGTTTGTTGTAGTGCTCGCGCACCTGCGGCGCTGATTTCAGCAGTCGCACCGCTTCGAGCAGCAGATCATCGAAATCGAGTGCATTGGCCTTGAGCAGTTCCTTCCGATACTCCTCAAACAAGTGCGCGACCTTCTCCGTCTTCGGATCGGCCGACTGCAGATATAACTCCTGCGGACCAAGCATGTGGTTCTTTGCCCACGAAATCCTGCCGAGCACCGTACGCGGCGTGAGTTCTTTGTCGTCGACCCCCAACCGCTTCATGATCGACTTCACGAGCGATTGCTGATCAGCTTCGTCATAAATCACAAAGCTCTTCGTATGTCCGATCGCAGGCTTGCCAGGCACCGTCGACGGAATGCGCATCGCCTCGATATCGCGCCGCAACATCCGCACACAAAACGAGTGAAAGGTCGAGATCACCGGCTTGGCGATGCTCAATCCGCCGACTAGCTTTTCGACGCGCTCGCCCATCTCTGCTGCAGCCTTATTGGTGAACGTCATCGCCAGAATGGATTCCGGCATCACGCCCTTGTGCTCGATCAGATACGCGATGCGATACGTGATGACGCGCGTCTTCCCGCTGCCCGCGCCGGCCAGAATCAACACCGGTCCCTCAGTAGTCTCGACCGCCTCACGCTGTTGCGGATTTAGTTGGTCAAGGAAAGACAATTCAGAAACTGGCTCCGGGGTTGATCTTTCAATTCTACAGGACCCCTATGGTAGGGCCGACACCCGCGAAACCACGCACCTGAAACGATTGGAACGCGCGTCCTCTGAAACCGATACTTCGGTTGAGGAGGGGTATTCCTCGAACCAGGATTTGATTAAGGAGACAGGCTGTCGCAATAGCTGGCGTAACATCCCCATCTCACTCATTAATCTCAATCGAACATCCAACGGGTCGCGGTCTTTGGGAAGCTTTTTTCGATGAGGCCAAATACACGTCTTGGGCGAACGCGGTAGAAGGGCTCGGAACCGTCACCGCCGCTCATTCCATACTTGCGCCGCGAGGCTGGTTCCAATTTCTTCGCAACAGCCTTGTCTGTGATCAGTTCGGCAACACCTTCCAGAATCACCGCCTCGGCAGCATTCTGAGTGCCTACGATACAGTTCGGATTCTTCGCCAGGTTGCGTGCCTTTTGAGTCTTGCTGCCTGTGCCGAACCAAAACGCGCCATCGAACCACAGGCCCCAAATGATCATGGCGTGAGGACGGCCGTCCGGCCGCACCGTCACAATCCAGTACTCGCGAGATTCGGTGAGGCTCTTCACGGCCCACTTCCAGGGCAACAAGCCGGTTTTGCTCTTACTGATTCCGTAATCAGGAATCCGCGGTCGTTCAGTCCGCGGCACTGCATCGCTGCGCTTGAGTTTTGCCATGGGAACCTCCGATCTCGAGCCCGTGCGAGGGCAAAGCCTGATGAATACTTACTTCGGCGGATTGTATCTTACTCGAGGATCGTGGCGTCTGTATGAGTTCTACAGCTTTAACGGGCTCGCATGCTTGGGCTGGTAAATTCTGATTTTGCCACCACCGGGAAGGGCAAGGGTAGCGAGCTTTCCCCAACGTTGTTCATTTACGTCCGAGACCACGACGTCCTTCGATTTGAGATCTTTCACTGTTGCCTCAAGGTCGTCGCACATGAAGAAAAGCTCGTGCTGGTCGTTCTTCTCGGAATCATGGAACGCGGCTTCCAGTGGCGGCATGGCGAAAATCAACCAACCGTGGCCGGCATCCACGCAGGGAAACTTGAGCACATCGCGGAAGAAAGCCCGGTCGGCTTCCGCATCCCTGGAGTAAACGACGACATGCGCTCCATTGATCAAGCGTAGACTCCTGTTCCGACCCTGCCGGCTATATTTCCCTACCGCGAGAGAGCGGCATGCTTATTTGATAATACCTCTCTCGCTCGTCTCAATGAACCGGATCAGCATATCAACATCCTCGCCGCGATCGGATTCGGACTTCAGCTTCTCCAGCGCCTGCGAGGTATTCATCTTCGAAGCCAGCAGGACCTTGTACGCATGGTGAATCTTCGCGATCCGCTCCTTTGAGAATCCTCGCCGTTGCAGCCCGACCTTGTTCATAAGATAAGCGTGCGTCTCACGCGCCGCCGACGTCATCGAGAACGGAAGCACATCCTGTGTGATGGTCGTTCCGCCGCCTATATAAGAATGGGCACCGATCCGCACAAACTGATGTACTGGGCACAACGCCCCTACTACCGCCCATTCCTCGACGGTCACGTGGCCGGCAATCGTCGCGCCATTCACCAGCATTGCGTGATCGCCGATCACGCAATCGTGGCCGATATGTGTGTACGCCATGATGAGGATGTGGCTGCCAATCTTAGTGAGCCCGCCGCCCTTCACCGTCCCGCGGTTCAGCGTCACGTACTCGCGGATCTCGTTATGGTCGCCCATTTCCAGCCGCGTCGGCTCGCCCTTGTAAGTCACGTCCTGCGGCCCCATTCCGATGGCACAGAAAGGAAAGAACGAATTGTCAGAACCAATCTTGGTCGGCCCGTCAATCGCAACGTGCGAGAGCAGTCGGCAGTTCTCGCCGAGTTCGACGTCCGCCGCGATCACGCAATAGGGTCCCACTTTGCAAGAAGCGGGAACTTTTGCTCGCGGATCTATGATGGCCGTGGGATGAATGTTCATGAAGGAATTCGATCGATGATCGCGAAGTGCGAATGCGCACTTGTTCCGTTGCTGCTTCAGCCGCGGCCGCGAGAGCTATCGACCAGCTGGCACGAGACTATCGCTTCCGCGACGCGCTTCTCTCCAACCCAGGCGTATCCCTGCATCTTCGCGGCGGTCATCCCGGGCACCGAGCGCCAGCCGGTGACTTCGACTTCCAGGCGAAGCTGGTCCCCGGGACTCACGGGCTTGCGGAACTTTGCGCGCTCGATGCCGGTGAAGACCATGACTTTGTCGGTGCGGTCTTCGATTTCGGTCAACAATAGAGCGCCTCCGGCCTGGGCAATCGCCTCAACGATCAGCACCCCGGGCATGATCGGCAGCCCCGGAAAGTGTCCGACGAAAAAGGGCTCATTGATCGTGACGTTCTTAATGGCGACAATCCGCTGTTTGCGCTTCAGTTCCAGAACGCGGTCGATCAGGAGGAGCGGATACCGGTGCGGCAGAATTTTAAGGATTTCGTGGATATCCAGACCGGCTTTCGCTTCGTTCTGCGAAGCGTCGGACGCGGGGCTGCTCTCATTCATAGTTCGTTCCAAACATGTTTGTTCCAAAGATCGTTCGTCCCAAACAGCGTCAAGATTATACTGTACGGCTTGTGCCCGGCGATCGTCACAAACGGGCGAAAGGCGGCTTCATGGCGGTGAAAAGGAAAGCACGCAACGGCCCCGAGAAGGTCGACAGCGTGTGGGACGAGCGGCTGAAGTATTTCGAAGCGCGGCGCGATGCACTTGTTCAGACCATCCGCTCGTTCGTCGAGATCGAGTCTCCCAGCGATGACAAGCCCGCCGCCGACCGTATGGGCGCATTTCTGGCGGGAACCTTCGAAGCGATTGGAGGCCGCGCGCAGCTTCATCCGGCTGAGACATTCGGAAACAACCTTCAGATCGACTTTCCGGGTAGCGACAAATCGAACCCCATCCTGTTGCTCGGACATTTCGATACCGTCTACCCGATGGGGACGCTGGCGAAAATGCCCTGCCGCGTGGAGGGCGACCGGCTGCACGGCCCCGGCGTCCTCGACATGAAATCAGGAGTCGCGCTCATGCTCTACGCGGTGGAAGCTCTGAAAGCATGGCACGGATTGTTGCCGCGGCCTGTCACAGTCTTTCTGGTTTCCGACGAAGAAGTCGGCAGCGATTCTTCCCGGAAGATCACCGAAGAGTTAGCGCGCAAGTCAGCAGCCGTGTTCGTTCTGGAGCCCGCCGCAGGTTTGCGCGGCGCAGTTAAGACTGCCCGCAAAGGCGTCGGCGATTACACGCTTACAGTTCACGGCGTAGCCGCGCATGCCGGCCTCGATCCGGGTAAAGGACACAGCGCGATCGTCGAGCTCGCCCGGCAGATCATCGCAGTTTCGAAGTTCAACGACCTGAAGCAAGGAGTCTCGGTCAATCCCGGCGTGATCCGCGGAGGCACGCGCACCAATGTCGTTGCAGCCGAGGCCACGGTTGAAATCGATGTCCGCATCAAGAATGCAAAACAGGTCGCCATGCTCGACCGCAAGATGCACGCTCTCAAGCCGTTCGACAAACGCTGCAAGCTCGCCGTCAGCGGTGGCATCAACCGTATGCCGATGGAACGAACTACGGGCGTCGCCGCGCTTTACGAGAAAGCGCAGGAGATTGCGAAGCACATCGACTGGAAGCTGGAGGAAGCGGCGGTCGGTGGCGGCTCGGACGGAAACTTCACCGCCGGCATCGGCATTCCTACGCTCGACGGGCTGGGCGCGGTCGGCGAAGGTGCGCACGCTGTACACGAGTACATCCTGGTTCCGGAATTGCCACGGCGTGCGCTACTGCTGGCCGGGCTGATCGAGGTTATCTGAGCGAAGTGCTACATGCTCAAATTCATGGTCGTCCTCTACCGGCGCGCAGACCTCACCCCGGCACAGTTCCGCCATCATCTCGAAAAAGTGCACGCGCCTCTGGCAAGAGCTTTGCCGGGACTGAAAAAGTACAAACAGAATCACGTCACCGCTGATCCCAAGCGCAAGCGCCCAGGCTGGGACGCGATCGTCGAGCTGTACTTCGAATCCTGGAAAGCAATGGAAGCAGCATGGGACAGCCCGCAAGGCAAATCATCCGATGCAGATCTGCCGTTGTTTGCGGACTTGAATCGAACTTCCTGGTCGGTGGTCGAAGAACTTACTTTGCTGGAGTGAGCACCAGGAAGTAATCCATTCCGTCCTTCACGAAATCGTATTTCTTGACCAGCCGATATCCCGCTTCCTGCGCCTCCCGGACAACAACATCGCCACCGATTCCGTGGTTCTCGCCATTGCCGTTGCGGTCGATCACGCCGACCTTGGCGCCTGCGCGCAACGCAGGCCGCAGGTTCTGCAACAATTCCACAGGATGTGCCACTTCGTGATACGTCTTGAGCAGCAACACGGCATCGACCGAACCTGGCGGTAGATGCGGATCGTCCGGCTTGCTCAGGATCGCCTTCACGTTCGGCAGCTGCTCTTCGCGTGCTCTTCCTTCGATGTGACTGATTGCCTCCGGATTGATGTCGATGGCATAAACTTCGCCGCTCGCTCCCACGCGCTTGGCCGCCCGCACCGTGAACCATCCCGATCCCGCCCCGATGTCGGCCGCACTCTTGCCGGACTCGATCCCTAAGATTTTCATCACGCGATCGATCTGCAGTCGTTCGTCGCGCCCCGGACTATCGAAGATCGAGAGGTCTCCGGTATACGGCTCGCTCGTTTTTCGCTGTTCCGTTCTCGGCTGCGCATCGGGCGGAATTGTCGTGGTCTGCGCCGGTTCTTGCCCGAGAACCGCTATGCAGAAACTCAAAACGATAATGATGAAACGGAACTTCGTATATTTGGACATTACCTTTTCCCTCGGTCCTTCACCTTAGTCACGCAATGGGTTCTACGACTTGGATGCAGGTCAAGCCCCGACCAGAGTGCGCCGCAAGATTTCCTCGACTGCGCAAAGGAGTCAGAATTTCTTTTACTGCGTGTAAGTCATTGAAACATTGGGTACAGCGTTTCTCGTCACAAAATTTATTCTTAGTTTTCCTCTGCCTTCCACAAGGAAGTCTCATCCTCCACAGTTTCTGCACAACACTACATATTTTTTGTGTTGCGGACCGCAACAACTTCGACGAGAGTGGGTTCAGCGAAACGTGAGAGTTCCTGACTCAGCCGGATGATTGCGGCGAGCCAGTGGCAGCCGGTGATTCTCGAGAGTGAATTGCCGGAAGGGAAACTTCCAGAAACGCGCTTGCGCGACTGGTTGCCCGGGCGTTGCGGCCTCCTCCCCCTCGCTTGCTTTTCCGAGCAAGCTAGAGCTGCTGGCCTTCTGCAGACGGTTGCGAAACGCGGTTGCAAGATCGCGGATCCGCAGTCGGCTTTGGCAAAAGTGGCACTTGCTTGCGAGTGTCGGCAGGCTGAAGTACATCATGGCGCCGCCTCCGCGGTGACAAGGGCAAGTCAGGAATACACGAACGATGCGGCCCAAGGGTGGCTGGCCCTTGGGCCGCATTCAATTTTCAAGCCTCGATCGTCGGCCCTGAGGGTGTTACCTCGGTCATCCCAAAGCCACTGCCGCAGGCCGATAGAATATTTCCGTGAAGTGGATCGCACGGAACACGCAATTAGCGCTCGTCGCTTCCGGCTATTTCATCGCGTTCGCGATCGCGGCATTCCTTGTCGTTCTGCGATATCTGGCCTACGTGAATCACGCCGCGGACGTTGCGGCCTACGGCGGAATGTGGGCCGGTGGGGACTTGATGCTTGAGCTTTTCATCGTCTGCATGTTCCTGGTGGTCACCTTCTTCCTCGTGCTGGTGATTGCCAAATCGGAGACGGCTTACACGCTTTACTCAAAAGTCCTTGTGGGAATCAGTTTGACCGCACCGTTATCGGTTCTATTGATCGCCATCCCCGCCGTGAACCGCAGCGACTTTATCTTCTACTCGATCGTGGGATACGCCTGCATGTTCCGGCTGTTTGCCTCGCCGATATTGGCATTCGGGATGGGCATGAGCCGTCTCTTTGCCCAATTCCCTCGTCCCAGGCGACTGACGGTCTACGCACTCGCAATCGAGGGATTGACCCTGGCTTTGCTTACTGGCTCTATGTTCTTTGCCGGCCGCGGGCACTCGTAGGAGAGAAGACAGAAGGCAGACTTCGTCGCCTCGAATTTACGCCGGATCGTCGCGAATCGTAGCCCCCGCTTGATATTCGCCTTTTATTCTCCTACACTGGACCCGGGAAACTGTCAATCCCTTCTTCGCCAAACTTTTTTGAATTGCGGCTGAGTTTTCCAGAGGTCGCGCGTCGCTTTCACAAGGGTGATGAGGATAGTGTTCGGTTGCGGCTCTGACAGATTTCTCCAGGAAAGATTCCGTGGCAACTTCCGATTACACGATCAGCACGCTTCCAGCGAACGTAGATGCCGAGCGCTCGATTCTGGGCGCGATTCTCCTCGACAACTTTGCCTACAACCAGGCCGCCGAGCACTTGCGGATCGAAGATTTCTCACTCGACTCCCACCGCCGGATTTATTCCCGCATGGTCGACCTCGCCGAATCTTCGCGTCCCATCGACATGATCACGCTCATCGAGGAACTCGACCGGCACAAGGATCTGCAGGCGATCGGCGATGTGGCCTACGTCTCGAGCCTTGTGGACGGAGTACCGGAACGGCCCAGCATCGAGCATTACGTCAAAATCGTCCGCGCCAAGTCGCTGCTTCGCGGCGTCATCTCCGCGGCGACTACGGCAATCGCTCGCGCCAGCGATCAGTCAGATTCCGCCGAGGACGTCCTCAGCGACACCGAGGCAGCGATCTTCCAGCTTTCCGAAAAGCGCATCGGACGCGGCTTCATGGGCGTGCAGGAAATCGTCCGTGAAACCTTCGGTTCGGTCGACGCTCTCCTGCAGCGTGGCCAGCGCATCACCGGCCTGACAACTCACTACGTTGATCTCGACGAGATGACCAGCGGCTTGCAGCGCTCCGATCTGGTGATCATCGCCGCGCGTCCTTCCATGGGCAAGACCGCATTCGTCATGAACATTGCGGAGAATGCCTCGATTGAAGATCAACAGGTATGTGGAGTCTTCTCGTTGGAAATGTCGCGCGAAGCGCTGCTGATGCGCTTGCTGTGTTCGCAGGCACGAGTCGATGCCCACAAGATGCGTACTGGATCGCTCTGGCAGGACGACACGAAAAAAGTCGTTCGCGCCATGGAACAACTGGCGCACGCACCCATCTTCATCGACGACACGCCCGGCATCTCATTAAGCGAGATGCGCGCCAAGGCGCGCCGCCTGAAGCAGTCCCAGGGTCGGCTCGATCTCATCATCGTCGACTACTTGCAGCTCATGTCCGGAGGCGGCAAGCGATTTGAGAATCGCACGCAGGAAGTCTCGGCGATCTCCCGCGGGCTGAAAGCGCTGGCGAAAGAGCTGAGTGTTCCGGTCATCGCGCTGTCGCAATTAAGCCGCGCTCCTGAGAGTCGTGGCGGCGATCATCGTCCGCAACTCGCCGACTTGCGCGAATCCGGATCGATCGAGCAAGACGCCGACCTCGTCATGTTCATCTTCCGCGAAGAGGTCTACAAGCAGGACGATCCCGAACTGCAGGGCCGCGCCGAGATCATTATTGCCAAACAGCGCAACGGTCCCATCGGCCGCGTGAAGATGGCCTTCATGAAGCATTGCACCAGGTTCGAGTCGCTGGCCGAGGGTGGGATTGCTCCTGAAGAGTAGCCTTCTCGCCTACAGGATTTCCAGTATCCCCGCATGGGGTAAGTACTGTAGTGACTTATATTTGCGCACCCTCTAATTGCCGCCCTCAGCCTGTGGAAAAGCTTGTGGAAGTGATGGCCCGCTTTCGAATTACTTTCTGCAAAGACCGAGCGGTCGGTCTTCCAGATGTGACTTTGCTCACTTTAAACCTCTGAATAGTAACAGTTATGCAATTCACGCTGTATTAACATGACCCCGCGTCAGAAAGAGCGCACCCCGCTCCCGTTTTGAGATTTGCACATTTTGAAGTTCTAGCACTTTCGTTTTTGCATTGATTTTCAGCGGAGTTTTGGCAGCTTTTTTGGGTTAACCCGGCGAAAATCCCGATGGATCGAACCTGGTGGTTCGGCCGAAAATCCAGTATTCGAATGGTCATCCCGACAGGCCCTCAACCTCGCCAGCGGGCGAGGATCTCGCGTAGAAAAAGCTATTGCGCGGCATCCCGCCCGATGTGTATACAATTGACTCCGCTTTTTGGACCCCTCTGTGCGGAAAGGAACTCCACCGTCATGTTTTATAGTCGCCAAGCAAACGCGTGCCTGCTCGTGGCCGTCGTCGGAATCGCAATCACAGCACAGCCGCTCTTCGCCCAAACTCCGACTTGGAAGGAGCTTTCCCCAGCTGCCTCCCCATCCCCTCGTATCTATCCGGCAATGGCATATGACGCCGTGAGCAAGAAGCTTGTGCTCTTCGGCGGTTTCGGAGCAACCGGCAATCTCAATGACACTTGGACTTTTGATGGAGCTACTTGGACCCAGGTGGACACACCAGTCGCACCACCTGTGCGGAATGGTGCTTCTATGGCATTTGATCTGAGCACCAATAAGCTGGTGATGTTCGGGGGCTTCGACGTAAACCAATACCTACAGGACACCTGGGTGTGGGACGGAGCATCATCGACTTGGACTGAGGCGCAGATGCCTTCTCCACCACCTCCGGCAACCGGAGCAATGTTGTTTACCGACCCGCTCACCGGCAAAGCGATCATGTTCGGCGGGTACAATAGCTTCAACATGATCCCTGTTTACAATACGACGTGGCGCTGGAGCGGAACTTCGTGGCTCAAGCTGAAGCCAGCGACCCCGCCTTATCCACGTGGCTGGGGAATCGCCGTCCTCGACCCGATCCGGCGTAACGTCGTCCTCACTGGCGGAGACGGGGACACAATCCGCACCGACAATACCTGGACGTGGGACGGCAGGAACTGGACCCTGCTCTCTCCGGCTACCCAAATCCCTTCCTATGTCGGCGCAGGAGGCGCATTTTATCCGGCCATGCATGCAGTAACAGTATTCGGCGCAGCCGGTGATACCTGGACCTGGAATGGAAGCAATTGGGTGCAATTAAATCCTGTGAACTCCCCTTCGCCTCTTTCAGCGGTAGGAATGGCTTTCGACATAGCGACACATCAAGTCATTCTGTTCGGCGGTCAGCTGTCGAACGGTGTCCTCGAGAACACAACCTGGCAGTTGCTTGCACACTAGGGTGGCTGGTTCTCTCCCGCGCAGCTTGTTGGTAGCCACTTTTCCGGCGCGAGTCGAACCGATCGGCAGTTCGGTGAAGTAGCATCTCTCGCTCCGATTCACTGGCCCGACCTTCGCCGCGACGTCTCTTGCGCAGTTGATGGCGTCTTGAGCCGTAGCGGCCCACGGGTGGGGCAATATCACGACGCCTACTCCGTCGTTTAGGAAGACCCATTCTGTTTCTGTTCCGCGACGGTCATGATTTCGCGAGAGATCTCCTCTTGACGGCGCTGTCGTTGCTGGAACTCATCCTCTCCAGCTTCAGTGGGATTTGATTCGTACTCTCGATCCAACCCGCGTAAGGCTGCAAGCTCTTGTAACAACGCCATCATTTGATCGGACGCTTCACTGCTCATCGCACCCCCTTCGAAATTCGATGCGTTGGATGGAGCTATCGACCGAAAGGTTGACGCTAGCGCACCGCTGCTGAAGTCGTCGCTAGCCCTCGCGCCGCAGGAGATCTCTTCCGCCATGGAACGCCGTATACGAATGCAGCGTATACGGAATATTCCTTGCACGCTCGCTCGGTCGTACAGGGTTTGGGGGATGGGAAACCGTTCCACCGCAGCGTTTGATCATCACATAGGAAAAATGAGCGAAGTGATTGACTTTCAATCTTCCGGGAATCGTGTATTTTGGGGTGAAATTGCTCCGTGCGAGCACATTGCTCAATTCTACGAGCACGATCGCGCGTTGCTTGACACCTTAATCGGGTTCATTGGGGGCGGACTCAAAGCTGGCGAAAGCACGATTGTCATCGCCACCGCGGCCCACCTCAACGCTCTGGAAGATGGGCTTCAGAACTCCGGAGTAGACCTGGTGAGCGCCCTGGTCCAGCATCGCTACATCGCGATTTTGGCTGACAAGGCGCTCGAACGCTTCATGGTCAAACAGTGGCCTGACGACATGCTGTTCGCCAAGTTCGTGAGCGATTTGATTACCCGAGCGCGAGCCCATGGGCGGCGCGTCCGCACCTTTGGAGAGATGGTCGCCCTCCTGTGGGCAAGGGGAGATGCCGCGGCTACCGTCCGCTTGGAGTACCTTTGGAATCGATTGTTTAGAACCGAAGATTTTTCGCTTTTCTGTGCCTATCCCAAGGCAGGATTTAGCAAGGATCCATCCAACTCCATGCGCGAAATCTGCGAGGCGCATTCCAGGATTATTTGACACCCTTGCTTATTCAAGGGCAAACGGTCAGCCAAGCATCCCTTCGGCGAACTCATCCGAAGAGTCCGGCTAGTTGCTGCTCTCGCCGACTTTCAAAACCGCCAGGAACGCTTCCTGAGGGATGTCGACGCGTCCGATACGCTTCATCCTCTTCTTACCTTCTTTTTGCTTTTCGAGCAGCTTGCGCTTGCGGGTGATGTCGCCGCCGTAGCATTTCGCGAGGACGTTCTTCCGCATGGCATGAACCGTTTCCCGAGCGATGATCTTTGCCCCGATCGACGCCTGAATCGGAACCTCGAACATCTGCCGGGGAATGAGTTCCCTCATCTTCGACACCAGCGCTTTTCCCCGTTCGTAAGCAAAATCGCGATGCACGATGATTGAGAGCGCATCCACCGGCTCACCCGCGACAAGGATGTCGAGTTTCACCATCGGCGATTCCCAATAGTCTGCCAAATGGTAGTCGAGCGAGGCGTAGCCGCGGGAAACCGACTTCAGGCGGTCGTAGAAATCGAGCACGATCTCGTTCAGCGGCAACTCGTAGTGCAGCATCACGCGTGAGGAGCTGACATACTCGAACGTCTTTTGCTTGCCGCGCTTCTCCTCAACCAGTGCCAGAATGCCGCCAACATATTCTTCGTTGGTGAGAATCGTGGCCAGGATCACCGGCTCTTCCACTTTTGCGATCTCACTGGGATCCAGCCATCGTGAAGGATTGTCGATTTCCACCATCTCCCCGTCGGTCTTGGTGATCTTGTAGCGCACACCGGGAGCAGTCGTGATCAGATCAAGTCCGAACTCGCGCTCGAGACGCTCCTGGATGATCTCCATGTGCAGCAGCCCGAGAAATCCGCAGCGGAAGCCGAAGCCCAGAGCCACGGAACTCTCCGGCTCGAAGAAGAATGATGAATCATTCAACCGCAGCTTCTCCAGTGCCTCGCGCAGTTGCGTGTGCTCGTGCGCATCGACGGTGTAAAGCCCCGCGAACACCATGGGCTTGATCTCTTCAAAGCCAGGCAAAGGTTCAATCGCCGGATTGCTATCGTCGGTGATTGTGTCGCCGATTTTCGTGTCGGCGACGTTCTTGATATTGGCAATCAGGAATCCGACTTCGCCCGCTCGCAGTTCGTTGATCTCCACCGGCTTGGGGGTAAGTACGCCGAGTGTTTCGGCGTCGAACGTCGTGCCATTCCACATGAGCCGAATCCTCTGCCCTTTGCGCAGCGTGCCCTGAAACACACGGGCCAGCACGATAACGCCACGGTAAGCGTCGAACCAGGAGTCGAAAACCAGAGCCTGGAGCTGATTCTCGGGCGATCCCTTCGGCGGAGGCACGCGCTTCACAATCGCTTCCAGCACCTCGGGAACGCCCTGCCCTGTCTTGGCGCTGATCAGGACCGCGTCGGTTGCATCGAGGCCGACTGCACCTTCGATCATCTCTTTCGTTCGCGGGATGTCAGCACTCTGCAGATCGATCTTGTTGATGACCGGAATGATCTCCAGCCCGTGGTTGATCGCCAGGTACGAATTGGCCAGCGTCTGAGCTTCCACGCCTTGCGAGGCGTCTACCACCAATAGCGCGCCTTCGCAGGAAGCCAGCGAACGCGAGACCTCATACGAGAAATCGACATGGCCGGGGGTGTCGATCAGGTTGAGCTGGTAGGTTTCGCCGTCACGCGCGGTGTACATCATCCGGACGGCGTGGGCTTTGATGGTGATCCCGCGCTCGCGCTCCAGATCCATGGAATCGAGCACCTGGGCCTGCATCTCGCGCGCGGTCAGCGATCCGGTCAGCTCCAGCAGGCGGTCCGCCAGCGTGGACTTGCCGTGGTCAATGTGCGCGATGATCGCGAAGTTGCGGATGTGCTGGGAGTCCATGGGTGCGGGCAAGTATTGATTTTAACAGCCGAAGGCACCTCTCGACTGGCACCTTCGGCACGATGAGTTCAAAGCTGCGAAGCGGGTAAAATCAAAGCCACATGCTTGTGCTCGCATCCGCCTCGCCTCGCCGCCAAGATCTTCTGCGAAGCGCGGGAATCTCCTTCGCGGTGCAGGCGGCCGATATCGACGAAACTCCGCTCGCCGGCGAGAGTGCCCGGGCGTGCGCCGAACGCCTGGCCTGCCAGAAGGCGCTGACCATTTGCTCCAGCCGTCCGCTCGATCTGGTGCTCGGCGCCGACACGGTCGTGGTGGTCAACGACACCATGCTCGGCAAACCCGCCGACGCAAACGATGCTGCCCGCATGCTGCGCATGCTCTCCGGACGCGTGCATCAGGTGATCACCGGCATATGCCTGGCGTCGACGGCCAGCGGTCGGTTGGCCTATACGAATGAAGGCGCGTCAGAAGTGCTGGGAACTGAGAACTTAGAGATCAGAGTCGCTTCCGAAATTACGCTCGTCACGTTCGCCGAATTGTCAGACACCGAAATCCGGGACTACGTTTCCACCGGCGAACCCATGGACAAGGCCGGCTCCTACGCCATCCAGGGCATCGCTTCGCGCTGGATTCCGCGCATCGAAGGCGATTACTCGAACGTTGTGGGATTGCCGGTCGCGCTGGTTTATCGCATGCTTCGCGACAGGGAAAAAACGTGAAGACTTTCGTTGAGATGCAATGGAAGTTGCCGTGACCGGAGGCAAGCTAGGGCTTTTTCTCGTCGGGTTTTTCGTCTTTCTTTCCTTCGCCCTCTTTCATTGAGGACTTAAAATTGCGAATGCCCTCACCCAGTCCCTTGCCGAGGGAGGCGAATTTGGCTGGCCCGAAGATCAGCAGGGCGATCGCGATGATCAATAAAATATGGAAAGGCTGAAACAGACCCTCACCCATAGATCCTCCGTTTAGGACATTCGCGCACGCCGCGAAAACGGCGTGGAAAGTGGTACTACAAAAATTCTAGGCTACATCCGGGGCTGAGTCAAAGGACCGAAGTCACAGGTCCTTAACCGCAGGTATGACCGGCTCTCATCCAGAATCTGTTCATCCAGCGTTTGCACGTCCAGCATTTGCACGTCCAGCGCTTGGCCGGTGAACTCCACTTTTTCGCTCCTGAGGACCGGGGGTTTTTACGTTTGTCGGCGGCTTCTTATTCATCTGGCTCGTCTGATCGTGCGATTGCCGGATTTCGTTACGAACCGACTGCGCCGGCGCGGGGAGGATTGGGGCGTCCGCTACATTGTTCAATTTGGCATTGTTTGATTGGGCGAGCGAAGGCTCGCGCGCCACACTTGCCTGAGCGATGAGAGCGGCGGCGTGGGCTTCGGCATTGGGGTAGCCGAAATGGTGCGCGATCAGTTCAGCTTTTTCCTTCTTCTGCGTGGCAGAATCCACATAGCGCGGCTGGATTACGCCATCGCGGATGAGTTCGGCCGTGGTGCGAACCCGCGGCGGGGCCGGTCCAGCGGGATTGTAGCGAGGAATGTTCATGGCTTCCGCAACTTCGGCGGTGTCCGCGGTCGAGAGAGCCTGGCTCACGAAGTGCGGAACCTCGTGGACCGTGGCATTGACGGTCTCGAACGTCACGTGGCGCGCATTTTTGACGGCGATGTGCAAGGCGCGCAGGATCAGGGTGGCGCGCTTGAGATCGATAGTATTGCGCATGAGGGCATTGATGACTTCCATGAGCGCCATCTGGATGGACTCTTCGTCCTCGATGACGGCAATAGGGTGCAGGCGGGCCTGGGGAGGCGTGCGAACGCCGCGATGGACGCGCTGATGGAAGTAGCAGAACTGCTCTCCGCGGAGAGCGGGGGAGCCGCAGCGGACTCCGGTGACCTTTATGTGCGTGCAAGACGAATTGGCCATGTTGGATTTCACCTGATTCAGAATTTTTGGGTAGTTGGCGCGTAAAATCTTGGCTAAATTGGAGTTAGGGGCGGAGGAGATGACAACGTCCGCGTAAAATTTTGGAAACAAAGGGTTTGCGAGCAAAATCTTGCGAATAAAGGAGTTAAGGGATTCCGGGGCGGGGGTAGAGCGTTCCGTTTTGGGAATTGCTGGCTGTGGATTCACCACAGAGAGCACAGAGGGACACAGAGGAGGTCGGTGCGATCCCGCCATGCTTTGGGTGGCGTTAGCCGGTTTGGGAACTTGCTTCGGCATGTCCCCAAATTTTCACGTCTGGATTTCTCAGTAAAGGTTGTTCGTCACACGTTTGGGATTTATTTCCACGATTATTCACTTGACACAAAAGTGGTTTAGGCGTAAGTTTGTGTCATGAACATCCGAGAAGCACATGAGAAGTTCGGCACTGACGAGCAGTGCTTGCAGTACATCGAGAAGATGCGCTGGCCGGATGGAATCGTTCGTTGCCCCACTTGCGGCGATAAGAACGTCGAGAAGTACGAGCGCCCTGCTACCCTGTCCCGCAAGCGCCGATCAAAGCAGCGCGATCCCGAGAAAGAAAACAAGCGCCTGTGGTTCTATATCTGCCGCAATGCTGATTGCCGTGAGCAGTTCTCTCCCACGTCTGGCACGATCTTTCACAATACGCATCTGCCGCTCATAGTGTGGTTCCACGCCATTGCGATCATGCTGAATGCGAAAAAGGGAATCAGCGCGAAACAATTGCAGCGCGACCTGGGGATCGGCGGATACAAGACTGCGTGGTATCTGAACCATCGCATTCGTGAGGTCATGACGGACCCCGACGCGCCTAAACTCGGCGGAGTGGTTGAAATCGACGAAACCTACATCGGCGGAAAACTGAAAAAGGGCAAGAATAACAATCGCGGCAATCGCCGTTGGGACAACAAAGAACCCGTTGTCGGCATGCGTACACGTGGCGGAGATCTGCGATTGATTCACATGCCGAAAGTTATAAAGGAAAATCTGAAGCAGGTTATCGCAGCGCATCTCAGTCCAGATGCGAAGTTTGTAGTCACTGATGACAGTGCGCTCTATCGCGGCGACACGGTTAAATCGGTCGTCGAGAACCACGTGATAATCAATCACTCTGCTGGCGTGTACGTTCGCGGCAATGTTCATACGAATACGATTGAATCTGCGTTCTCGCTGCTAAAACGTGGGATCGTGGGGAACTTCCACAAGGTTTCGATAAAGCACTTGCAGCGGTATCTGAACGAGTTTACCTACAGGTTCAATCGTCGGAATGACACTGGCGCATTCATAGAGACAGTGCGCCGCTTGGCAGGATGCAAGCCTTTGCCGTTTAGCGTCCTGACTTCCGAGAAGGTTTAGCGGGCTTCTTCGGGGCCTTTATTTCAGCAGTTTTCTGCGGTGCCTTTTTCAGCATTCGACTGAGAACTTCGTCGAATTGTCCTTTGTCAGCTTTCATAGTCGCACTATACCACTGCCTACAAATGAAAGCGCCCCGGTTTCCCGAGGCGCTTCGATGTGTGCTGGTGCTCCCAGTGAGTAGAAAACTCTCAACACCCACCAGCTAGGTCAAGAGCTAATCTAGCCCACCATCTTGGACTGTCGAAATCATAGCAAACTTCTCACACTTTTTCGCTTGACTTCGACCTTTTATTTAGATGACGAAGGTAATGCGAAAGTTTCATCCAGTAAACTCCTATTTTTCTATGACATGCACGTATGGCTTGCACAGCGCAATAATGGAGATGAATCTATTGCGTTTAGACATGCTGTAGGCGGTGATCATTTTCAGGTTCTTGTTCCTGTCTTCGCGGACCGGGATTACATAGTACTGTACATCTGGCTTTTGGGCCTTCAATGGGATTGTCGCGATTGCTGAGTACAAAAATGTTCTCCTGAATGTGCCCCCAAATGTTTCCTCCGCGACATAGATTGCACGAGAGTTTTGCAAGGTATGGCGGACCCATGGCAATCTCTTGCCGCGCCCTTGCTCGTAGTTCTCTGACAACATCTCATGCGCCCCAGTTTCGGGGTCTTTGTATAGGGATTTTAATACGTCATTGCCGATAGTGATTTTGCGGCCATAAACATCCTGAATATCTCCCGCGACTTTTTGTTCAAAATATTCCCAAGCTTGTTCCTCTGTGAATTCGCCGCCAAAATTTTCTGCAAGTGACCCCGTGGCATTGAATTGGAAAGGTTGCGAATGCAGAGCATCCGCCAACAGCATAGCGGATGAGATCTCCTTCGGCTTTAGCTCTGGTTTTTCTAGCTTATTCTGGCGCAGCAAAACAATCTTGGCCGTGTCGTAGAAGACGCGAGCACACCGCTCCTTGTTCTTCTTTGAAAGAACATCGGAACCGAAAAGCAGTCTTTCGAGTTGTTTTATAGGCTCCATATTTATTGCGCCTTCGCGTATAATGGCGGAGGGCGGGGGGATCGGACCCCGTTCCAATGAAGGAACTCCCGCTTATAAGGCGGGTTCTAGCTACCAACTAGACGCCCTCCGACAGAAAAACAAAAGCAAGCTCACCACGGCCTGTGCTAGTCGCTTCCCCCGAAGACTCCTAGCATGGGCCTTGCTGTTATCGCCTGAAAATGCGGTGAACCTGGGACAGATTCAGGCTACTACTCTTCTCACGAATCTTGCTCCTCGTCTGAATTCTCGTCAGGATGGCCGTTCTCATATTCCTGAAGCTTGTCTACTAGCGAAAAGATGAATTCCCGATCCTCTGCCGGAAGCGTGAATGGATCAGCAGAGATCGCCAAGGTGACCGTCCCTCCGCTGCTCAGGCGCACCCTTTTGGTATTCGGTTGCGCCTGTGACGGAATTTGGATTTCTGCGCGACCGCTAAGCTCGCCAATGAACGTTCCTTTCTTCTTGCGTTTTGGGCGAGATGTACTATTGCGGATTACACCGCTGAGCAATGGATGCATTGGCAAATCAGCGAAACGCGCAGCCTGCAGGAAAAACGAGACCGCCTTGCGCTTCGTGTCGCCATTGACGTGATAGTTCTCCATCATTTCGTCAAGCATCTTCGGCGTCGTCTTTGTTAGATCATGCTCAACGATGTCGTTATAGGCATACCGAAGAAGCGCACCGATCTGCTCAGGGCGTTTATCGTGCGGAGCATCGACGAGACGATGCAGTGCTTGTGTAGGGCGATCCTCGTCATCGACGAGATTAAAGAATCGCAGAGCCATCATGATCTGGCTCTGCACTACGCCCGAATAGCTGCGCCACATAGTTCGATCAATCCTCTTGGGTACTCCCTGTCCAAGCGAATCGACAACGCTCAGGAAGGTCTTGAAAGAGCAGTAAGCAGCGGGAATGGTCTTCGCGCCGACGTCTGGAGTTAGGGCTTGAGCGGACATGGTATATACCTCGCTTTACCGTAGAGCGATATTATGCCAGACATTTGCCGACGCGCAAGGACTATTTTTGACGGTAAACCACCGATACGCTAATCTGCGTACCATGAACTCCCAAGTCAATGAACATAAAGATGTTCACCTAATCGCGCATGGCGATAAAATCATCACTCGGGTAATTGTATCCGTAGATGGAGATGTGTATTTCGTGTGCAAAAGAGAGGAATTCGAGCAGGCTAAGAAGGAAGGACGTGACCCTGTATGTGTAGGATTCAAAAGGGAATACGTCCTAAACCAATAACGTGGAATGGAATTAGTGGGAAAATGCCCTGTCACGGTACTGCCTATTGTGCAAAACTACTCATCTTTGTGTCAAGTGAATAATCGTGTTTATTTCTGTGGAAAACTTTGTGTTCAGACAATTGGGTGAAAAGGAGCGCACGGCGCAAGCAGCCGCACCAGCGGATGCACCGCCGGCCGCGCTCCGGATTGAAGAATGGGTCATCGATCAATACCAGGTCTCCACCGACAAGCGAGCGGCATCACGAACGACCCCAACCGACAAGACGATCCGACCTATATCCTTCGCCTCATCGGGCAGGTCATCACCGTCAGCCTCGAAACCTTGAAGATTGTCAAAGCATTGCCGGAATTCGTAGTGGCATGACTCCAAGATAGTAGTTGACCCCGCGGGTTTGGTGTCAGGGCCCTCGCAGACTTCTGTGGAGATGGCAAAAACGATGAAGATAAATCGCGGGGAAGGTTGAGCGATCCGATTTCTAACTTCGAATCGAAACTTATGTATAATCCGCCGATGCACGGCAGACTCTGGAGCACAATGGCGCTGGGCTCGCTGTTGCTTATCTGGGCCCCGCTCAATAGGAGGACAGGACGTGCAATCTCCGCAACCTGAAAACCCGAAGCCGCCCGTCAAAATGGAACAGCGAGGGCGCATCCTCGGAATCGGTGGGATCTTCTTCAAATCCGCGAATCGTGATCAGATGCGGGAATGGTATTCGAAGCATCTTGGACTCGCTGACCAAGGCCACGGCGCGATGCTTCCGTGGCGCGAACACGACGACCCGCAAAAGGAACACGTTACAGTTTGGACGGTTTTTCCCAGCTCCACGAAGTATCTCGATCCCAGCCCCGCCCCGTTCATGATCAACTATATCGTGGACGATATGGATGCTTTGCTCGATCGCTTAAAACAAGAGGGAGTCAAGATCGACGCGAACCGAATGGATGAATCCTACGGCCGCTTTGCCTGGATCTATGACTTGGATGGCAATAAGATCGAGCTCTGGCAGCCGCTGCCGGCTACGTCCTAAGGGCCTGCCGGTGCACGGACTGAATCGGCTTTCTGTATCGACGGTCCCGTAGTCGTGCCAAGAGCGGAGAAGTTCTCGGCGTTCGTCCGCCCTGCCTTTTCGCGCGTAGTCGCGGTTTCTTGACAAAATCACGACAATTTCCCGCAGAAACTCAGGATAAACTTCTATCCCTGAGAACCATGAAGTCACCGCCATTTGATCACTGAATGGGCTCAGGGGTTCGTCTATTCGCCTTGTTCTGGTCTGCCACTGTGCGGAGTCGTGGCATGTACCTTACTCCGTGTGGGTAGCAAATGACTGTGGCAACGCGGGTCCGCGGATCTTCTACGCCATCTCCGGTTTTTTGATCGCGACTCTGTTGCTAAAGGAACGGACCACGTGGCTCTTGAGCGGAGTACGAACTTGTCAGCGGCACGAATCCCGTCGCTCGATGGCTTGCGAGCCCTTGCTATAGGTCTAGTACTGCTCTGTCATTTCACGGACTACCCCGATCTCGCCCGGCCCGCACGCATGATGCTCGATCGCTACGGCCATGCGGGGGTGAGGATCTTCTTCGTACTCTCGGGATTCCTCATCACCACGCTTCTTTTGCAAGAGAGAAAGCGGCTTGGGCGGATCGACGTGAAAAAATTCTACGTTCGGCGTGCCTACCGCATCCTGCCGGTGGCGTATCTCTACATGATTTTCGTGACCGCCGTCTTCTTCTCGGCGTTAACGGCGAAGGACATCGCTGTCGCCTTCAGTTATTCAACGGCATATGTGAACGATCGTCCCTATGTCCTGACTCACTTGTGGTCGTTGTCGGTCGAAGAGCAGTTCTACCTTGTCTGGCCGGCAATCGTGGTGATCAGTGTGGTGCTTGCCCGCTGGGTGGCTGTTGGTGTCGTCGTCGGTGCACCCATTATCCGACTGGTCATGCTGACCGCTCATTTAGGTCAGAGCCGCCTCCTGCCGATGTCTGCCGATGCGTTGGCGATTGGCTGCTTGCTGGCTCTGCTCCAGCCTCAATTGATCCATATCCCTTTCTTCAAGCGGCAGTCCGGCCGCGCGATTTGGATCCTCGTGCTCGCGATTCCGGCGTTAGCGGCGGGGGGGCGTACTTATCAGTGCGTGCTGATACCAATCTTCGACCTTGCAGTGGCCCTCGGTATTCAGTCGGCAATTACGGCAAAGTATTCGCTGTTGAATGCGGCGATTCCGGTGTGGATCGGCAGAGTGAGCTACAGCCTGTATCTTTGGCATATGCCATTCTCCGAACTGAGCAGGCGGGTATGGTACACGCGCTTTCCCGTGAATGTTGTATTGTCGTTTCTCGTTGCCGCGACCTCTTACTATGTGGTTGAACAGCCGATACTGAGATTTCGGGATCGTAAGAGACAATCGCAATCCTTGCTACCACATCCGCCGATGGAAAGCGCGTAGCGGATGCCGCGCTTCTGCCCACAGTCTATGGCGCCTGAGCACGAGTCCCTAAAGAGCCAGTGCAAACATTTGATTTCTCACTCCAATTTGGGGACAAAGAAAAAGGCACGGCCGAAGCCGTGCCCTCAGTTCTTCAATATTCTCTGTGACTCCGGCTTGTGGTTGAAACCGGACGGCCGAAGGCGGCCGTCTCCACATGAGCAGTGCTCAGATCGAGCCTTGCTAGTCCCTGACTCCGTCCATGAACGCGCGCAGCTTGCGTGAGCGCGATGGATGGCGCAGTTTCCGGAGCGCCTTGGCTTCGATCTGACGGATGCGTTCGCGGGTGACTGCGAAGCTCTGCCCGACTTCTTCCAAGGTGTGCTCGCTGCCGTCTTCAAGGCCGAAGCGCATCTTGATGACTTTCTCTTCGCGCGGAGTCAGCGTGCGCAGGACCTGTCCAGTCTGGTCCTTGAGGTTCACGTTGATCACCGCTTCGGCAGGAGAAACCACCGCGCGGTCTTCGATGAAATCACCGAGGTGCGAGTCTTCCTCTTCGCCGATCGGCGTTTCGAGCGAGATGGGCTCCTGTGCGATCTTGAGAACTTTTCTCACTTTCGCAACAGGAATATCCATGCGCTTGGCGATTTCTTCAGAGGTAGGTTCGCGTCCCAGTTCCTGCACGAGCTGACGCGAGGTGCGGATCAGCTTGTTGATCGTTTCGATCATGTGTACCGGGATGCGGATGGTACGCGCCTGGTCGGCAATCGCGCGGGTGATGGCCTGCCGAATCCACCAGGTGGCGTACGTCGAAAATTTGTAGCCACGGCGGTATTCGAATTTGTCGACGGCCTTCATCAGTCCGATGTTGCCTTCCTGAATCAGGTCGAGGAACTGGAGTCCGCGGTTGGTGTATTTCTTAGCGATCGAAACGACGAGACGCAGGTTGGCCTCGATGAGCTCGCGCTTGGCCTGCTCCGCGTCCATGTCGCCCTGGATGATCTCGCGCTGGGTGCGCTTGAGTTCCTGGAACAACACGCCGGTTTCGAGTTCGAGTTTTTCGACCTCGCCGCGAATCGAGCGCGCCTGGCGGCGATATTCCTTCTTCTGCTCTTCGCTGCGAGTAGCTTCGGCTTTCCGCTCCAGGTTGTTGGCCTGGCGGTCGAGCGAGCGCATGCCGTCGACCGTTTTGTTGAGACGCTCGATCAGCCGCTTGCGTTCGGCGTTGGTGAAGCCGAGTTTGCGAACCGCGATCGAGGTCGCGACGATCGCCCGCGCCAGCTTGCGGCGTGAGCGGCGATGATCGCGGGGATTTTTCTTCTGCGAAACTTCCTTGAACTTCTCTTCGAGCACGCCGGCCTTTTTGTACAGCTTGGCCATGTCGTCGATCTTGCCGGTGAACTCGTTGAGGCGGTTCTGCAGGATCTCGTCGGTGATCTCTTCTTCGTCGAAGGTGACCACTTCCTTGATCGAGCGAACGTTTTTCTTGAGGTCTTCGCCGAGGGTGAGCAGCTCGCGAATCACGATGGGGGAACGCGAGAGTGCCTTGAGGACACGGATCTGTCCGCGCTCGATGCGCTTGGCGATTTCGACTTCGCCTTCGCGCGTGAGCAGCGGCACGGTTCCCATCTCGCGCAGGTACATGCGGACGGGATCGTTAGTTTTTTCCAGAGCGCCGGGGGTGAGGTCGAGTTCGACGTCCTCCCCTTCTTCTACGTCTTCAAAACCTTTTTTATCGAGTCCGGCGGAAGGCAGCTTGGGGCCTTCGAGGACGTCGATTCCTTGCGTACCAATGGTTGTCAGCAGATCGTCTAGGTCTTCGGGACTGTGCACGTCATGCGGTATGAGGTCGTTGACCTGGTCATACGTGAGATATCCCTTTTCTTTGCCTGTATCGATCAGCTTTTTTATGTCGTCAAACTTGTCATCAAGAGCCAAGAAGTGTTCCTCGAAAATTCAGTTTCACTCACGCCAGGAGCGTGTGATAAATTCCGGATAGGTGGGAATCTGGGTTTGCGGGATTGTGCAGCTAGCACAAACTTATAGAGTTTAGCATTTTCGGATTTTTCTGTCTATCCGGCGCCCGCCTTAATTTCTCCGCTTCCCCACGCCTATCTGCAACTCTGCTTAATACTTAGATGGTCCCAGAAGCCTTTTTGTTTCAAGCAGTTTTCGCGTTTCAAGGGATTCTCTTTCGCCCTCCAGGGGCTTATCCTTTGCCTGCATCGGGGGCTAACTACGGCTTACGCCGTGGGCTGCATTCTTTCGCCGCATCGCGGCTAGCCCAATGTCGTTCAAAGTGCTGGAGAATTCCTTCGCCGCTTGCCGCTCAACCACGCGGGCGGCCAAAGTTGCTTTCCGTCTGTAAATCTCACGAGGCCCTTGCCTCCGGTCCCGGATCGCGCAAGGCGAGACTGATGCGTCGGGCCTCCTCGCTGAGAGCGATTTTCTGCTCTAAATCGGCGGTTGCGCCCAATCCCTTCAATTGGCGCTGCACTTCATCGAGGCGGCGGCGAAGGTGGACGCGGCGCAGGGCGCGGACGGCAGCCTCAAGGATCTCAGCGGTTAAATCTTCCTCTTCCTTTAGAAGAATGGAGGCCAGCATCCGGCGATCGCTTTCGGTAGCCGGGATATCGAGAATGTCTGGGGCTTCTAATCCGGCGTTAAGCAGGTTCTCCGCCAGAGATTCGGTAGCCAGGCCGCGGTGCAGGCCCTCGTTTTGCAGGACGTAGACTGCCTGGCGGGCTGGGTCGAATTCTTCTTCTGCGCCGTCGCGCATGGAGAGACGCTCTTCCGCTGTCTGCATTTGGCGCCCTGAGGCGAGGGCGCGGATTAAAACCTTCTCGGCTTCGGTGATCTGGGCCTCGGCGGGAGCCTTCACCGTAGCGGCTGAGCGTGTGGCCGCGGTGTGCCTGAGTTCCTGACGAAGTACGGCAGAGTCGATCTGGAGTTTCTGGGCGATCTCTTGCGCCAGTTCGTCGCGCATAATGCGGCTGGGGATGCGCTGGATATGGGGCAGCAGATAGTTGACGGCTTTGTGCTTGCCTTCGGCACTGCGGACGGGGAACTGAGTGCGGGCGCGCTCGATCAGATAATCGAAATATTTCTGGGAATGGCGCAGAGCGTCTTCGTAAGCGTCTTTTCCTTTGCGGCGGATATAGAGATCGGGATCGAATCCCTGCTCGAGGGTCAGGACTTTAATCTGAAATTCTTCCTCGATGAGCAGGCCCAGGGTGCGTTCGGTGGCTTTGGCTCCGGCGGTATCGGGATCGAAGTTGACCACGACGTTCTTGCTGAAGCGGGCGAGCAGCTTGGCCTGCAGCTCGGTGAAGGCGGTGCCGGAACTGGCGATCACGTTGTGGAATCCGGCGGCAAAGACGGAGATGCAGTCCATCTGACCTTCGACCAGGATTGCGTAGTCGAATTTACGGATCCATTCTTTGGCGAGGTCGAGGTTGAAGAGGACGCGGCTTTTGGAGTAGATCGGGGTCTCGGGAGAGTTTAGATATTTCGGTCCGGCTTTTTCGTCGGTGGCGAGAGTGCGTCCGGTGAAGGCGATGACCTTGGCGGCTTCACTGCTTATTGGGAACATGACGCGATTCCGAAACTTCGAGTACATCGCGGAGATCGCGGCTTCGGGCTTCGGGCTTCCGGCTTCCGGCTTCGGACCTCCGACCTCGGACCTTGGCGAACTATCTTCCTGCTTCCACGAGAACAATCCGCTTTCGCGCAGGACATCTTCGCTGAACTCACCTTTGAGGCGATCGCGCAGGAGAAAGCCGGAATCTGGCGCGTAACCGATGCGAAACTTCGCGATCATTTCTTCGTTGAGTCCGCGGCCTTTCAGATATTCACGGGCGCGAGCGCCTTCGGGACGGCGCAGGCATTCCTGGAAGAAAGCGACGGCGCGCTCGTGAACGTCGAGGAGTTGTCCACGGAGCCGCGCTTCTTTCGCTTCGCCCTCGGTGGCGTAGGTGGCTTTTGGTAAGGGGATGCCGAGTTTCTGCGCGACCAGGCGGACGGCTTCCGGAAAAGTAATGTTCTCGACTTTCTGGACGAAGCTGAAGACGTCGCCGGAAACACCGCAGCCGAAGCAGTGATAAAACTGGCGCGTGGCGTGGACGGAAAACGACGGCGTCTTCTCGCCGTGGAAGGGGCAGAGTCCGGAGTAGTTCTGGGCTCCGGCCTTCTTCAACTTGATGTAGTCGCCGACGATGCGGACGATGTCCGCCTGCTGCTTGACCGTGTACGCGAAATCGCCGGGGTTCGCCATAGGATGTCGCCGCCCGCAGAATCCCCCACTCAAGCCAAAGGAAGGCTTGAATGGGCCACCCACCTTTAGCTTTCAGCTTTCAGTTCGTGCCAGGAGAATCGAGAAGACTAGAGCTCTCCTACGAAATTGTGAGCTAGAAAGAGGCTCAGTTGAATATACCGGACTCGAATTGCTGTGGAGAAGCTGTGGGAAAAGGCGATTTGCGTTTGACAAAGGTGGAAAAAGGGCAAGTCCGGTGAGCGTTGATTGGCAGGATGTAAGAGCCGTACATGCGGGCGGAAGAGCCCCACTTCTGGCAACGGCGGCCGGAATGCGGAGCTTTCGTTGTTTCGAACCCATCAGGAGATGAGAGTCGCCGGCAACGGCTTAGCTTCCGAAAGACGATAATGCGAAAGATATGAAGGGAATCTGTTTCGAGAGAGGGGAAGGTTGCGCGTTGCCGAGGATTCGAATGCGAAGGCGAGTCTTATTTTTCTAATCCGATGCGGCGCAGCAAATCCTGGAACCGCGGATCGTTCCGCATTGGGTCATAAAGGGGCTCTACTTTGATCTGCATTACTGCGTTCGAGTGCTCGGAGTACGCTTTTTCGAGCAGTTCGAGTACGCGCTCCTTCTGCCCGGTTCCCGAATAGGCCACTAGCAAGATTGCTGGGAGTCCTATCTGTGAAGCAGGAACCTGTTCAAGTTTTGCCAATGCCCGGCGTGCCTCCTCGGGGCGCCCCGAGCGACCATAAACCGCCGCCTTCCATGCCCATGGCCATAGTCCTCTTTCATGTTCGGGCCAGTGGTTAATCGCGTCGATCGCCTCGTCATATCTGCCCATTTGCAAATAGGAAGGAACCATCTGGCCCTGCGCATGCTCGAAATTCGGATCCAATTCGAGTACAGAGCGGATTTGCTTCAGCGCAGCGTCATATTGACGGGAGTAATACAGGATCGATGCGTGATCAGAGCCAATAATCGGCGACAACGGATCCAGACGCCTTGCCTGCTCGCTCTCGGCAAGCGCCTCCTGGAATCGTCCTTGCCACGAAAGAGATTCGGCATACCATTGGTGCGCGGTGGCATATTGCGGATTCAATTGAATCGCCCTGCGGAATTCCCTCTCGGCTCCCGGCCAGTCGTAGTCGTAGTTTTCTTTGATCAACGCGAGGGAGGCATGCGCCTCGGCGAGGCTCTCGTCGAGTTTCAGCGCCCGCAGGGCCGCAGTTCGCGCTTTCGGCATCAACTCGTTTTGCGGACCGACATACCAGGTGCTCATCAAGCCGAAGGTGTCCGCCAGCCCCCGCATACGCGGGCCCGTAGTTCGGATCCTTATCAATCGCCTGCTGAAAGTAATCGGCGGCTTGCTGAAATCCCGGCCCAGTCCTCTTGCTCCAGAAATACCGGCCTTTCAGATAAAGATCATAGGCTTCATAGGATTGCGCTCCGGGGAGAGGGGTCGTACCTTCCCGCGTAGCCTCGATGGGCCGCCGTCCGCTGAGGCTGAATTCGATTTCATTGGCGACTTCGCGGGCGATCTCCTCCTGCAGTTCCAGCAGGTGTCCCAGGTCGCGATCGTATTCCCGCGCCCACAGATGGGTCTGGTCCTTCACCTGGATGAGTTGCGCGGTAATCCGAACGCGCTCCGAATCGCGGCGAACGCTGCCCTCGATGACATATTTCACCCCTAAATCTTCTCCAATTTGAGGGATTGATGCCTGAGAGTGCTTGTAGCGCATCACTGAGGTGCGGGCAATAACGCCAAGATGGGCGGGATCGAGGTTGCCGAGCTGGCTGATCATTTCTTCCGTGAGCCCGTCGCTGAAATATTCCTGATTCGGATCGCCAGTGAAGTTCTCAAAGGGCAGGACCGCCAGCGTGATCTTGTCGGGCTGCTCCGGCGGGATGTGCCGGGAACGCCATCGCCAAATGGCAGAACCCGATATCAGGATTGCCACGACCGCGGTAGCGATGACGGCCAATTTCGAGTCCTTGATGCGTCGCGGGCGCGTGTCTAATTGGAGGTCGGGTACACTTTCCGGCTGGGAAGGGGATACGGGCGGTTCTATCCCGCCCGCTTGATCGGTTGTCTTTGTAATTGGAAGGAGAAAGCGGTAACCCCGGCCTTGCACGTTGAGGATGTAGCGCTGATCGCTTGATTCGTCCAACGCTTTCCGCACCATGAAGATGGTCTGCGTCAGGTTTGATTCTTCCACAAAGCTGTCGGGCCATACGGCTTTCATCAGTTCGTCTTTGGTCACGATCCTTCCGGCGTTCTGGATCAACAGGAGAGAACGTCGAAAGCCTTCGGCGTCAGCGGCACAGTCGTCGCGCCCCTCCGCAAAACCCGGTTTTGCGGGTCTACGCGGAATTCGCCGAACTCGTACAAGTTACTGGTCGGACTGGACATAGCTCCGTATTTAGAAGTTTTGAGAACTTTTGAGCACCGATTTTAGGACATGCGACAAACACCCGAAGTAGCTTTTGCCGCGCGGGGGGGTGGGCGGAATCGCGTATGCCCGAAGTTGGCGGGAATTTTACCACGATTGCTCCCAGTTGGTGCTGATTCCCGGACCACAAGAGTCTACGACTACGAGTTTTTGGCTCCCCGCCAAGGAGAAGGCATGTTTGACAAAACACAAAGAGGATTTTCTGTTCGAAAGTTACAACAGTTTGGTGGATGGTTCTGGCCACGCCATCCCCGCAGACGAATTCTGAACTGCGTTGTGGCTTTTGTGATGCTGGCCGGTGGTTCTGCTATTGCCGACATTTATCTGCCGAACCTTCTCCCCTTCTTTAACTTCACCGGCTTTTCGGCGACAAACAGTACGACCGGTTCGCTCGACGTGAGCGGACCCTTCTTTCAGAGTCTGGGAACCAACGGCCGCACATGTGGAACCTGTCACGCGCCCAGCGATGGATTCGGCCTAAGCGCGATTGATGCACAAGAGCGCTACTTTTTCACTCGAGGGAAGGACCCCCTGTTTGACCAGATAGATGGCTCGACGTGCCCAACGGGCCCTGTCAACAATAGCCTGGTGGTGAACAACGGGCTAATCCGGATTGGCATACAGGTACCTCCCAACCAAACCGATCCTAATGCCGCACAATTCACCATTGCTGCTGTCGAAGATCCTTATGGTTGCGCGCTGACGACCAATTCGCAGGGTCAGCAAACGGCGTCGATGTACCGCCGACCTTTACCCACGACGAACCTCGGCTTCCTGAGCGCGGTCATGTTCGATGGGCGGGAGTCGTTCTTCAATCCGTTAAACAATGAGCAGACGTTTGCGGCGAATCTGAACGCCGACCTGACGCAACAGGCGATCGATGCCACCATGGGTCATGCGCAGGCGACGCAACCTCCGACAAGCACGCAGCTAAGCCAGATTGTGGGCTTCGAGATGGCGCTCAACTCAGCGCAGCTCTATGACTTCTTCGCGGGAAATCTCTACGGGCAAAGGGGATCGCAGGGTGGTCCGCAGTTCCTGCCGAAACAGCAGTACTACCCCGGCATTAACGATTCTTTGGGTGGCGATCCTCACGGGCAGCAATTCAATCCGAACGCGTTCACGATTTACACGTCGTGGCAGAACTCACGCAACCCGCAACAGGCATCGATTGCCCGTGGTGAGCAGATCTTCAACACGCAGCCGCTGACGATCAGCGATGTACCCGGCTTGACCACCGGCACGCAGACAATCGCCGGCACTTGCACGACGTGTCATGACACACCAAACGTGGGAGACCACTCCTTCCCTTTGCCCCTCGATATCGGCACAGGCCACTCGCTGCAATATGAAACCGACCCCAACATCATTGCCGGCCTGCAGCAACTGCAGCAGCCCACGCTGCCGGTTTTCGAGTTAGTGTGTACGCAAGGTTCGGAAGCCGGACAGACGTTTTATACGACGGATCCGGGCAAGGCGTTGATTTCGGGGCAGTGCAGCGATATCAGTCGCATCAAGGGGCCGATCTTGCGAGGTCTTGCTGCCCGGGCACCGTATTTTCACAATGGAGCCGCGGGAAATCTATCCCAGCTCGTGAATTTCTACAATAAGCGCTTCCAGATCGGACTCTCGGCGCAGCAGATGCAGGATCTCCTCAACTTCCTGCAGACGCTGTAGCGACTGGGCTTGTCGCGAGTCAGATCCGACCACGACGCAGACGACGACATGGATTCCGCAAGGATGAGTGTCGTCGTAATTGCGGCGGTGAGCAGGGTCACTGACAGCTCTCCTCGCTTCATTTAGAAAGAATCTGCCAGCCTCCACAAGAAGCACGGGCCGACAATCGCAGGAGTGTGTTACTCACCAAAGTACCCACGAGCGCCCGGAGGTGGACCATGCCGATCAAGAAATCCACGGGATTTATCCTGGCCGGAATACTGCTGTTCGCAGTGAGCGGGGTGTACCTAGCAGGACAGGAAGTCATGGCAACGCAGGAAACACAAGTCAAGAAAGCACAAATTCCATACAGCAATCCGCAGTCCGGTGAGCAGATGTACAAGGACTACTGCGCGGCTTGTCATGGACCGGGAGGCAAGGGCGACGGGCCAACCTCCGCATTTCTGAAAACGTGGCCGCCGGATTTGACGACGCTGGCGCAGCGCAACAGTGGCAAATACCCGGAGATCAAAGTCAAGGAGACGCTGCTGTTTGGGATGACTAGCCATGCTCACGGCACATCCGATATGCCGGTTTGGGGGCCGCTGTTTCGAGCGAGGGATGAAAACGAGGGCCAGAAGGAAGTGAATTTGAGGATTTCCGAACTGACCCACTATGTTGCATCGCTGCAGCACAAATAACGCAAGTGGAAGAGCAAATTACGGCCCTGCGATAAGGCGACAGATTGCAGCGGGCAAGGTCCGAAGGTGAACGCTGGTAATCGGAGAAGATCCCATGATCACTGCTTCAGAATTGGTGGGCGGAATGGTGGTCCGAGTAGAAGGACAAATCTACAGAATTCTTAAGGTCGAATCCAAAGCCGCGGCCGCGAAATTGGGGGACGTGGTGAAAGCTGAGTTAAGCAATGTAGTGACGGGGCGCCTTTGGGAGGCTCGCTTTCGGCCACAAGAACGGCTGGACGACCTGTCAGTCGAACGGCGCAGCATGCAATTTCTTTTCCGGGACAGCGGCACATGCACCTTCATGGACCCACACACGTTCGAACAGGTTGAGGTTCCTGGCGAAATTCTTGGGCTGGCAGCCAACTTCCTGGAATCGGGCGCGCTCGTCCCGCTGGAGTTCTTTGCGGGCAAGCCGATTAGTGCCTTGCTGCCCGACATCATGGAAGCCCGGGTGGTTCAAACCGCGCCGCCCTCCCATTCACAACAAGACAGCGCCTGGAAAGAAGCGACACTCGAGAATGGCATCTCGATTCGCGTTCCCATGTTCATTGCGCCGGAGGAACGGGTGCGGGTTGACCTTAGGACAGGCCGCTACATCGAAAGGGTACATAGCGATCGCAGGCGAATTGCGTGACGCGGACGTGGTTGAATCCGATGGAGGGTAGCCGTGCTGGAGATCAAAACGGTGGCGATGGAGTTGCCGACAGACGCGAACATCATCGTGGGCCAGGCGCATTTCATAAAAACTGTAGAAGATCTTTACGAGGCGATGAGCACCACCGCTCCCCAGGCCCAGTTTGGTCTTGCGTTCAATGAGAGCTCGGGTGCGTGCCTGACGCGTTCGGAGGGAAACGACAAGAGCCTTCGCGATTGCGCCGTGCGCAACGCGCAGGCCTTAGGCGCTGGCCATACGTTTGTGCTGATGATGCAGAAGGCGTATCCCATCAATGTACTGAACGCGGTTCGCAACGTTCCTGAAGTGTGCTCGATCTTCTGCGCAACCGCCAACCCGGTGGAGATCATCGTTGCGGAGAGCGAGCAAGGGCGGGGAGTGCTGGGGGTGATCGACGGCAGTTCGCCGAAAGGCATCGAGGGAGAAGGCGACATTGCGTGGCGTCACGATTTGCTGCGCAAAATTGGTTACAAGCGCTAACGTTGGCCACCGCACTCAATAGTTGCCGCCGCGGAGGGGAGTTCCGCATTTGTCCGGAGGGCAAGACTAGACGTTGAGCTCGACGACCGTGGCTCCGCCACCGCCTTCGTTCTGGGGTGCCTCGACCACCGTAGCCACGTGAGGATGCTGCTGCAGCATCTGGCGGAGAGCTTTGCGGAGGATGCCCATGCCGCTGCCGTGAACGACGCGGACACGCGGAAGTCCGGCGAGAAAGGCACGGTCGACGAACTTTTCGACTTCGCGGGAGGCCTGGTCGACGGTCTGGCCGATCACGTTGATTTCCATGGGCACGTTGGCGCCTTCGCTCTCGAGTTGGACAGATATGCCGCGAGCACGCGCGGCCTTCACCGGAGTGTCGGCGGCCGGGGGGCTTGAGAGCACTTCGGCAATGTCGTCACGGGCAATCTTCATCTTCATGACGCCCATCTCGACTTCGAAATGCGCATCGTCGATTTTGCGGACAACGCGCGCCGGGCGTCCCGTGGACTTGAGCTTAACGGTGTCGCCCTCAAGGATGTGTTTTACGAGTTGCGGCTGGGCGTGTGGATCACCCTGATCGGCCCCGGTGGAGTGGGCGACGACGGTGGAATCAAACTGCTCTCGAAATTCGCGGCGCAGCTTGGCAATGCGGCGCTCGGCGTCTTTGGAAAGTTTTTGGGCGGCGGCTCGATCCTGAATGGCATTGACGGCCTCGCGCGCGTGATACTCGAAGTCGCGCAAGACGCTCTCGAGTTTCTTCTCCATCTCGCGAACTTTGACCCGCGCGTCCCTTTTTCCTTCTACAGCTAAGCGCTGCTTTTCCCGCTCGACATCTTGTTCGGCCTTGCGCAGGCGGACTCGCTCGGCTTCCGTTTCACGCAATTCAGCATGAAGTTTGTCGAGGAAGTGGCCGACGTCACGGGCTTGCGTGCCGAGGCGAGCCCGGGCGCTTTCGATGATGGATGGATTCAATCCGAGATGCTGGGCAATGTTAATGCCCGCGGAGGCTCCTGGCACGCCGACTTTCAGTTCGTAAGTTGGTTCCAAGGTGCGCTCATCGAAGCCGACAGCAGCGTTGAGTACCCCGGGAGTGTTGGCGGCGTAGACCTTCAAAGAAGTGTGATGCGTGGAGATGATGGTCATCGATCCGATACGGCCGAAGTGGCTGGCGATGGCGACAGCAAGGGCGGCGCCCTCTTCGGGATCGGTCGCGGAACCAAGCTCATCGAGCAAGACCAACGACTGCGCGGTCGCGGTGCGCGAGATGAAATCGATGTTGGTGACGTGCGCGGAAAAGGTTGAGAGATTCTGTTCGATGGATTGGTAGTCCCCGATGTCGGCGAGGACGGCGTCGTACACGGGCATTTCGGCGCGGTCGGCGGGAACCGGCAGGCCGGACTGCGCCATCAGGGCGAGAAGTCCAGCGGTTTTGAGAGTGACGGTTTTGCCGCCGGTATTGGGCCCGGTGATGATGAGCTGGCGACGGGCGCCTTCGAGCTCGACGCTGACGGGAACCACGGACAGGCCTTTGGCTTTCAGGTTATGTTCGAGCAGAGGATGGCGGGCGTTGTGGAGGAGGAGATGGCTTCGGGCTTCCGGCTTTGGGCGTGGGGCTTGGGGCCTCGGGCCGAGCGCGGTGCCCTCCTGCAATTCCTTGCCCCCCAACAGCCGAGCTTCGCTCGGCCAGACAGCCGGGACGGCTGTCTCCACATGGTTCTCAGATGGTTCTTGCCCGTTCCCATCAGTGACACCAGTTAGCTTTACTTCTACGCAGTTGTAGTCTTCGGCAAAGTGGGCCTTGGCGAATTGCAGTTCGAGTTCGGCCAGTACGTCGATGGCTGCGACGATCTGCGCGGCATGGGCGCCGATCCGTTGGGTCATCTCGATAAGGATGCGGTGGATTTCCGCGAGTTCCTCTTCGAGCAATCGCACGAGTTCATTGTTCTGCTCGATGGTTTCCATCGGCTCGATGAAAACCGTTTGACCGCTGGAACTGGCGCCGTGGACCACGCCCTGCACTCTGCGTTTCTGCTCGATCTTGACGGGAATGACGAAGCGCTCGCCGCGAATGGTGATCAGTTCGTCTTGCACGGCGCCGCCTTCGGCCAGGCGCCGCAAATATCCGCGCAACGACTCCTGAATGGCGCGGCGTTGCTTCTCCATTTCGCGCCGGATGCGCGAAAGTTCGGGCGAGGCTTTGTCTTCGAGCGTTCCATCGGGCTGGATCTTGTTGCGGAAGTAGCGGAGAAATTCAGAGAAGTCGACGATCTCAGCCGAGAGGCGGTGAACCTCGCGCCAATCTGAACGCATAGCCGCCGGCGGATTCTGGGCGATTTGCCTCCACTCCGCAGCGCGATCAACGACGGCGATGACGTCGCGAATCTCCAGCGTTTCGAGAGCAGCTCCGGCAATGCGGGACTTGGCCACCAGCGGTCCAACATCGGTGAGGGCAAAAAAGTCGAAGCGCCCGCCGACGCGGCGGAATTCGCGAATCTCGGTGGCGAGTGCCTGCTGCGTTTCGATCCACTGGTGGTCGGTCGAGGGAGCGAGCGCATCGATTCGGCCCTGGCCGAGCAGTGAAGACGCGAATCCGCGCAAGAGTTGGCGCAAAGAATCGAACTCCAGCACGCGCGCCGAAGAATGGAGAAGGTTCAAGGACATCAGGAATTATGGTACAGGACTGAAAGGCGCCCAGGTCGTCATTTTGAGTTCTTTGGCTGTTGAATCGAAAAGCCGCATTCAGGAATGTGATAGGGATTCTTCGACTCGCCTTTGCATGCGCTCTTGCTCGCTCAAAATGACAGGGTGTGACCTTCGATTTCCCTAATAGGGGCTAGTCTCCAGCCGCGCCCGCGACCTGCGCGGCGGCCGCGGTCACCGGGAGCTTGATGGTGAACACGGCGCCACCTTCGGGCTTGTTGCAGCAGGTGATTTGACCAGCGTGGTCCTGAATCACTCCGTACACAGCGCTGAGGCCCAGGCCGGTGCCTTTGCCGACAGGCTTGGTGGTGTAGAAAGGATCGAAAACGCGTTCGGGATCGCGGATTCCGGGTCCGGTATCGGAAAACTGAAGCACGACTTCCGCGCCCTCGCGTTGGGCAGTGATGTTGAGCGCGCCATCGCTGGAATTTTCCAGCGCATCGATTGCGTTCTCGATGATCTCGACGAAAGCCTGAAAGAGCTGGTTGGCATTGGCCAGAACTCGCGGAAATTCAGGTTCCATGGAGAGCTTGATACGAACCCTGCTGCCATGTCGGCGGGATTCGAGTATCTGCATCGCGCGGCTCAGCAGAACCGACAAATCGACAGGCGTCTTTTCTCCAGGAGCCTGCTGGGCAAAACTGAGGAGGTTTGAGATGAGGTCGCGCGTGCGGCGAGCTTGATTGACGATCTTGCGCAGAAGGGCGTCCTGGTCGTCGGACAGCCGCTCCTTGGCCCATAGCTCGTCGGAGTGAGTCATGATCGCGTTCAACGGGTGATTGATATCGTGGGCCGCGCCCGCGACCAGATTGCCCAGGGTAGCCAGTTTTTCTTTCTGAACGAGCTGGCGCTGCAGCTCTTTTTGACTGTCATAGGCGCGGCGGGATTCCTTCAGAACCGCCATCAAGGCCTGATCTTGCAAATATTGGCGAAGAAAAACGAACATGCCGAGCAGCAACATCGCTCCGAGCACGGCGAACAGGCGGAACGAAGCAGAAGGAGCGGGGGATTTGTCCTCGAGCACGGCCCAAAGGCCGAGGATGGGCAGCGAGAGGATAGCAAGCATAGCGAGCCGGCCCACGAGGTTTTTCCAGCGGGAATGCAAGTTGAATTTGACAGTGGCGAGATTCCACTCGCGTGCGGAAAGCGAAGCGGCACAGATCCAAGCGACTGTGCCGATCAGGGGAACGTCGTACGGACTGCCGGAGAAGTAAGTGTTGTTGGCCTCAGCCCGGTCGAGCAGTTGCGAATTGATGGCGTAGAGCAGTGACGCTCCGAGCAGGTGCAAATAAAGGCGCCGCCATCCACCTGAGCTGGTCAACACTGCAAGGATCAAGACTGCAACCAAGACGGCGTTTTCAATTCCATAAAGCCCGTCGTAATAGACGTTGTACTTATGGACGTTCTGGACGACGTACTGGTGGGGGAAAACGATGAAAGCGTAAAGAAAGACCCACCAGCCAAACAGCATCAGAAAATTGAGCAGCCCGAGGAAGACTTTGCCGTCTTTCTTAGCAAAGTCCGGGCGCCAAGCGACCGCGGCAATCAGCGGGACGACGTGAAAGAACAGAACGATGTCGTAGATAAAGGGGTCGGGAATGGGACGATGCAGGACATTTTCCCAGATGGTCCAAGCTGCCTGATTAGTAGCCCACAGAAGGAATCCGAGAGCCAGGAGCACCCAAAAGCTGCGTTCTTCTCGGGGACGGGTTTTGACATTGAGGGCGCAGACGACCACGCCGACCAGCATGGCAGCGAGTCCCCAGAGATCGCCGAAGAGAGTGAGACCGGGACCCTCGTGGGCGCGGACGCACACGAGCGCGAAGACCAGAGTGAATCCGGCCGCAGCAGCAAACCAGCGGTGGCGTCTAAGCAGACCCATCCGTCCTCATTCTATGAGAGCTGTTTGCGGATTCCGCACCGTATGGAAAGGCATAGGTTACTTCCGTTACTCCCCCCTAACAGGCTACGGGATGTCGATTGATCCTCGGCGGCAATCTTCGTTGGCTAAAAGCCCCCTTTGAAAATAGAGCAGTTATCGCCGCCCTGGAAGCGCTGCGCCACCCAAAACTGGAGTCCTCGGACGGCGCGTCTTAAAGCCGTGCCCTTCAAAACTCGCTAACAATCTAAGTTTTCCGCAGCCTGAGAGGGTTAAGCGGCCTTCTCGCTCTGACAAGGATGGGCGGGATTTGAGCCACGGAAGGGTATGCCGATGCTTTAGAATCGCTAGTTAGGGTGGCGACCTTCTCATGCCTCCTATCAGGTGATCTCCATGGCTTACCCTGTTACCCGCCTGCGCCGACTGCGCCGCACTGCCGAACTAAGGAATATGGTCACTGAGACGCGTCTCACGCCTGACGCATTTGTCTATCCGATGTTCGTGTGCCCGGGAGAAGGTGTTCGCAAGGAAGTGCGCTCGATGCCGGGCGTGTTCAATCTTTCGGTCGACGAGGCGGTGAAAGAGGCACAGCAGGTCCACGGTCTGGGAGTGCCGTCGATCATTTTGTTTGGTCTCCCGGACAAAAAAGATGAGGTGGCGACGGGTGCCTGGGCGGAGAACGGAATCGTGCAACAAGCGACACGAGCCATCAAGCGTGAGGCGGCAAAACTGGTTGTGATGGGAGATGTTTGCTTATGCGAATACATGTCGCACGGGCATTGCGGAATCGTGAAAGCAGCACCACAGTCGCTGGGAGCGGCGGTAGCGGCTCCGCCGGTTACAGAATACGAGATTGTGAACGACGCTTCGCTGGAGCTGCTGGCGCGAACATCGGTGTCACTGGCGAAAGCAGGAATCGACATCATAGCGCCTTCTGACATGATGGACGGACGTGTGGCCGTGATTCGCGCAGCGCTGGATCAGGCGGGGTTTCTGAATACTCCGATTCTTTCTTATGCGGCCAAATTTGCATCGGGCTTCTATGGTCCGTTCCGCGAAGCGGCAGATTCGGCGCCACAGTTTGGCGATCGACGGTCCTATCAAATGGACGGGGCGAATCTGCGCGAGGCGATGCGCGAGATCGAGGCGGACATCGAAGAAGGGGCGGACATGATCATGGTGAAACCGGCTATGCCCTATCTGGATGTGATCGCCGCGGCGCGGGATCGTTTCGATCTTCCGCTGGCTGCATACCAGGTCTCGGGCGAATACGCGATGATCGAAGCGGCGGCGCGCAATGGCTGGATCGAACGTGATCGCGTGATGATGGAGTCATTGCTGAGCATCCGGCGTGCCGGTGCGAGCATGATTCTGACCTACTACGCCAAAGATGCTGCCAGGCTGCTGGAGTAGTTGGCCGCACAAAAAAGCGATGCCCTGATACGAAGCATGATTTCAGCCGGCTGGGGACCACAGGTTTCTGTCCTCGCCGAGCAACGCGTCCTGTCGAAAAGCGGAATGCGCGTCAGATTTCTCTTCTTTTTTCGGTCCGTAGGATAAGCAACATTAACTGCCTGTCAATGTTTTTTGGCAACCCCCTTCTGTCGCTGCCGCATCCACTTCCTGCCGCTTCCGAGACAAAACAAATCGCACTTCGTTCGGCGGGAAACGTAGCATCCGTGTCGTAGAGTTTCTCGCCGACAAAAAAAGACCCGAGGGACCGCGTGATGCTCGAACATGGCCCGGGAGTAAGCAGTACTCTAGGCAACAATAATGGCGCGCATCGTAAACTACCTTCATTCTTCGTGGTTGGACCTCCTCGCACAGGGACGAGCTGGCTGCAGAGTGTCCTGAGCCAATGCGCGTGGCTTTCGCACCCAACCAAGGAAACGCGATTTTTCGATAAGAATTTCGATCGTGGGCTAGGCTGGTACGTTGCCCACTACAAGCGGGCTGTAGGGGAGCGAGCTGTGGGGGAGATTGCGCCAACCTACTTCGCTTCGCCAAGTGCGCGTGATCGAATCGCGCACCTGATCCCGGGTGCGAAGATCGTTTGCACATTCCGCAATCCCGTGGACAGAGTTTTTTCCCTGTATCGTCTGAAGCGAGCGTATGGGTGGATACATTGGACCTTCGAGGACGCTCTTGCGAAGGATCCCGAATTGATGGAATCGAGCCGGTATGCCGACCACCTGAAGGGGTGGCAGAACACGTTCGGGTCTGCGCAGGTCATGCCGACTGTGCACGACGATATGCAGGCAGATCCCCAAGGCTATCTGGATAAACTGGTGGACTTCGTGGGAGCGAAGAGGATCAAACTCCAGTCCAGCCAGGTTCATCCCGTGCTGGCGTCGGACACAATGACGCAACCTCGGAATTACTACTGGACGCGCGGAGCGCTCTGGTTAGCCGAATGGTCGAAGCGACGTCGATTAGACGGAGTCGTTACCACCGCCAAGAAGATGGGAGCGACTCGTTTTTTTGTGGGAGGCGGCGAGGCATTTCCGGAGCTCTCGACGCCGCAGAGGCACAAACTTCGCGAGTTGTTCCGGCCAGAGATCGACAAGCTCGAAAGCATGCTGAATCGCGATTTGTCGGCGTGGAAGTGAGGACAGCCGATCGAACGTGACTTAGTCTTTGCTGGGTTTCTTTGGGGTGAGATCGCAGGCGGAGCGGACTTGCTGAATGTCCAGTCCTTCGGGCTGAAATTCGGCAATCTGGCGTCCGCTGCGGGTAGGGATGGCAATATTGAACACGTGAGCGCCAATCAGGCCGCGAGCGGTGCCTTTGTCCATCTGCAGAAAGCGGCCACGTCCTTCCCAGTTCCAGCCTTTGAAGTAATGGACGTCATCGACGCGAACTTCCGATTCCAACTGAGGTTGCCCCCAAAATCCGGGACGATTGGGTGGCACGCGCACGGCGGGAGTGAAACTGCCGAGCTTGAATTTACCGTTTTCACAAATCAGTTCGACTCGGGGCTTGTAGTTGGGATCTTCCCGGAAGAAGTTCTCGGCCAGGAGTTCGAAGCGGACGCGCTTGGCAGCCGTCATTTTATCCTGGCTTTGAAACATCATCCATTTGCCGCCTGCGCTGACGCCGTCCTGCTCGCCCTGGTAAGGGCTCATGGCGCCTCCCTGAGCGAAAGCAGAGGCAGCAGAGAGAAATACGGCTCCGGCCAGAATTAGTGGAGCGACGCGATGGTTATAAGAAGTACGCAATCCTTTCACGGTATCCTCCAGACAAGTATCCCTATTATGTTGAACCCGGATAGGGCCTGAAAAGTTGCATAAAAGGGTCCCATTCGGCTGGTAAAGATTCGTGCGAGATACCGCTAGCGCGTGTCGACTTTCAGGTCGAGATAGACCTGGGATCGGTCATCAAACTGACTGACAGCTTTCGTATCGCTCTTTTTGCCCTTGTACTGGGCGTAGACCTCGTAGTCCACGGCGGTGGAGAGAGCGGGGAAGCGGTAAGCGCCGTCGGGTCCAACGATGTAGGTCTTGATCGCACGAGTTCGGGTATTGGTCAGGTAGACGACGGCGTCGGGGAGAGGGTTATCCTGACGATCAAGAACCTTGCCCAACAGGAGCCTGCCAACCGTCTTGTCTTTTTTATCGAAGGCGGCGCTAGAGAGTGCAAAGGCGACAACCAGAAAAAGACAAAAGACACTTGTAGCCGTGACCATTGGGCGGAGGTGATTCATGATTACTGTTATTGTCTCACGGGTGCCGAACGGGCCAAAGAGCTAGTGTTCGAGGTGTAAACCGATATCCTGACGCTCGTCGTTATAGATGTGGACGGTGACTTCTTTTACGAGATGGAGCGGCTTGCCGTCAGACGGCTTATAGCCTTTGAGATCGGCCCACACGATATATTCAGCTTCCCCGGCGGGGAGGCGCTGTTCGAACTCACCGCGATGGTCGGAGTAGACCTCCCAACGGACCTTCTTGGGCTTATCGGTGGCTTTGCGGATCTTGACGGTGACGGCGTATACGGGCAGATCGTCGGGTCCCCAAACCGTACCGACAATCAGAGCGTAAGGCTTTCCCTGGGACTTCTGAGTGGCGAGCAGGGAGTCGGGAGTGCAGAATGCGGGCAGGAGAAGCAGAACGCTGACTATCCCCCAAAGTGGCAGCTTCCTCAAAGGCTGGATTGATCGGAGATTAGGAATAATCACCGTCTTCGGCTTCCTCTTCCTCTTCGTCGTCGTCTTCTTCGTAACCTTCTTCGACAGCCTTCAACTCGAGCGGACTTGCCGTAACCACTTCGAAATCAGTGCCGCACTCCGGGCAAGAAATCACCTCACCCTCGTCGACATCGTCTTCCTCAATATCGAGGTTGTTTTCGCATTCCGGACAGAGCACCATAAAGCAGCCTCCCTTTGCCCATTAGAGCGTCCTGTTAATATTTAGATTCTCCCTGGCAGTTGGTCAAGTGGGTGAGGGTCCGTACCATCTTATTTTTTTCGCTGAAATTTGGCGCTGCTACCGGCTTCTCCGGATTGGTTCACCGACATGAATAGAGCCGCTGGAATACTGATCGTCGGGAAGGCCGTGATGGTTGTCTCCATAGCGTTGGTGGGGGCCTTGGTGGCTCAAATTGGCGCGAGGCAACCGGCTAGCCAGGACGCGGTTAAGACCACTCCGGATCCGAGGATTGCTGGGGCTTTGAAGCAGGTATCGGCCTCACGGGTTAAAGCCGATATCGAGAAACTGGTGAGTTTCGGGACTCGGTTGACTCTGTCTGCACAGGATCCGGCTGCGGTCGCGTCTGGGCGGGGTATTGGCGCAGCGCGAGAGTGGATCAAAGCGCAGTTTGAACAGTATTCAAAAGACTGCGGCGGGTGTCTGGAAGTAAAGACCGACAGCTTCACCGAGGGGCCAGCGGATCGCATTCCGAAGCCAACAGAAATCACCAATGTTTACGCAGTGCTGAAAGGGTCTGATCCAGCGCAGGCAAAGCACATCGTATTGGTGACGGGGCATTACGATTCGCGAAATAGCGATACGCTCGACGTGAGTGGCGACGCTCCGGGCGCTAACGACGACGCAAGCGGGACGGCCGTGAGCCTGAAATGCGCACGAGTGCTCAGCAAGATGAAATTTCCGGCGACGATCGTTTTTCTTGCGGTCGCAGGCGAGGAGCAGGGGCTGAACGGCAGCGGACATTTCGCCAAGATGGCGAAGGATGAGGGTTGGGACCTGGAAGCCGTCTTAAACAACGACATCGTGGGCGGCGACAAGAGCGCGGAACAGGATCATTCGGTGGTGCGCGTGTTTTCCGAGGGCGTGCCGGCAGCAGCGACCGAGCAGGATATCCGGCGAATTCGAGGGCTGGGCGGCGAGAGCGACTCGGCATCGCGGGAATTGGCGCGATATATTGCCGAAGTTGGCCGGACGTACGATGCAGGCGTGAAGCCGATGCTGGTTTTCCGGCTCGATCGGTATCTGCGAGGCGGGGATCATTATTCCTTCAATCAGCAGGGATTCGCAGCAGTACGGCTGACGGAATTTCGCGAAGACTTTCATCATCAGCATCAGAATGTGCGGACGGAAAACGGGATTGAATATGGCGATTTGCCGAAGTTTGTCGACTACGACTACGTGGCGCATGTGGCACGGCTGAATGCGGCGACGCTGGCCTCGTTGGCGGCGGCGCCGGCGCCTCCGGCGAATGTGCATATTCTGACGAAGGAACTGGAGAATGATTCGAACCTGACCTGGGATGCTACGCCGGGAGCTACTGAATATGAAGTGTTGTGGCGGAACACAAGCAGCCCGGAGTGGGAGCATGAGCAGAGTTTTGGCAAGGCAACCAAAGCGACGCTGAAGTTGTCGAAGGACAATGTCATCTTCGCGGTGAGAGCCGTCGATGGCGCCGGACATCGCAGTTTGCCGGTGGTGCCAACGCCGCAGCGGTAGACGGAACTCCGGGAATGGCAATGAGCCGCGTCAGGGAATTCGCAGGCATCTTGGAAAGTGCCACTCTGAGCCTGCCGGTGACCTAGCGGTGAAAAGGATTCCTTCGACTTCGTTTGTGTTTTGCGCCAGTCGCGAAATGCAAGACTTCGCTCAGGATGACGCGCTTAGATTTTGTGCGCCTCGCGAACCACGTTAGGAAAGCGGTGTATCATTTTCGAAGTGTTGAATTGCGGAAACATTGCGTCCGCCCGATCATTCGGCGTTTTTCGGTTGGCATGCGTTTCTTAACCCTGATCGTTACCCTCGGTGTGCTCTCCACGATTGCTTTGACCTCTCCTTCTGTTAAAGCAAATGCCTCAGGACAAGCACCGGCACAGACAGCGGCCAGCGCCGGGACCATCCAGTTGGAGGACATTGCGGCTAAAGCGGGGCTGCACTTCACGACCCTAAATTCTCCGACTGCCAACAAGAATCAGATAGAAACCATGGTCGCCGGAGTTGCGCTGCTCGACTATGACGGGGACGGGTGGCTGGATATTTATCTGGTCAACGGCGCGGCCATTCCTTCGCTGCAGAAAGAATCCCCGGCATACTGGAATCGTCTGTATCGAAATAATCACGACGGCACATTTACGGATGTGACCGAGCGTGCCGGAGTCGCGGGCGCGGGCTACGGAATGGGTGTTGCTGTGGGGGATTACGACAACGACGGGAGACCAGATTTATTTCTAGCGAATGTCACTGGCAACCAACTGTTCCACAACAATGGAGATGGCACATTCACGGACGTAACTGCGAAGGCCGGGCTGGGCGGCGCCGAGATGAAAGGCAAGAAAATGTGGTCCGTGGGCGCGGGGTGGTTCGACTACAACAATGACGGCCTGCTGGACCTGTTTGTGGTGAATTACTGCGTGTGGGAGGTGAACAAAGATCCGGTATGCCTGCTGAAGGACGGCGTGAGGGCCTATTGCCATCCTAAGAATTACGCTTCTCTTCACAACAGCTTGTACCGCAATAACGGAGATGGGACGTTCACCGACGTTTCTCAGGAGACGGGGATCGCGGCGCACATGGGCAAGGGGATGAGTGTCTCGTTTGCGGACTACGACGGAGACGGGTACCTGGACGCGTTCGTGGCGAACGATACGACCCCGGCATTTCTTTTCCATAATCTTAAGGGGAAGAAATTCGAAGAAGTGGGGGAGATGGCAGGGGTTGCGTACGCTCCAGATGGGTTCACTCTTTCAGGAATGGGCTCAGATTTTATGGACGTCGACAACGACGGTTTGCCGGACATCTGGTATACGGCCGTAGAGCGCGAAACGTTTCCACTATTGAAGAACGCTGGTGGCGGACTTTTTGATGATGTGACACAGAGCAGCGGAATGCAATCGACCAACGGGATGTCGGGCTGGGGCAATGGCATTTTCGATTTTGATAATGATGGATGGAAGGATCTTTTTGTAGCGCGCGCGAATGTGCTGGATAACGTGAGCGTGGTAACCCCGAACCGGAAATATCCGGAACCGAATTCACTTTTCCGCAACCTGGGCAATGGGAAATTCGAGGATGTGGGCAGGACGGCGGGGCCCGATTTCCAACTCGAGGCTCCACATCGTGGGGTTGCATTTGGGGACTTGTTTAACGATGGGCGCATCGATGCTGTGGTTACGGTGCTAAACGGACCGGTGAAACTTCTGCGCAATATTTCGAATACCGGGAACCACTGGATCCTTCTGAAACTTGTGGGGACCAAGAGTAATCGGATGGGACTCGGCGCACAGATTCACATCACAACGGAAGATGGGCGCCAGCAGTGGAATGAGGCGACGACCGCGGTAGGGTACGCGTCGTCGAGTGACCCTCGGGTGCATTTTGGGCTGGCGGGTAACCAGCGAATCAAAGATATTGAAATCCGCTGGCCAAGCGGGATCCATCAGATGCTGCACAACGTAGCTGCTGACCAGATTCTTACGGTTGAGGAACCTCAGAAGTAGTGCGGGGCAGTGTTTCCAAGATCACTTGACTATTGTGGATTTTCAGAGCCCTGCCCGGCAGTCAGACTGCGGTGAATGGCGAACTCTTTTTCGGCTTCCTCTTTATGCCCGGATCGCTGGAGAGCAGTACCCAGCGTGTTGTGGACCTCCGGATTTCTCGGCGTCAGACGCTCGGCGATGCGCAGTGGCGGAATGGCGTCTTCGTATTTTTTCAAAGTAACGAGACACAGTCCCTTGCCGAGATAGGCTTCCGCAAAATTGGCATCGAGCTGGACTGCCTCAGTGAATCGCGGAATCGCCTCATCGCATTTGGCATCACGGCGCGCAAGTTCCCCCAGAATGTAGTGGGCACCGGAGTTACTGGGGTCAATTTTGATTTCCTGGAGGAACTCCTCTTTCGCACGAGCCGCCGCATCGGCCCCCGCATCGGGTCGCGATAGCAGCAGCCGGCCGAGTAAGAAGTGGATGCCGCGAGCATTCGGATCCTTCTGGATCATGCCTTCGTACTCTTTCTGGGCCTCTTCCCACTTTCCCTCCATCTCGAGCGCTTCCGCGTTCAACTTATGTGCTGCGATGGATTCGGGGGCATAGCGGCCAAGATCCTGAGCGGTTCGCGTCGACAGGTCGGAGTAGGCGTGAACGATAACAAAAAGCACGTCGGGGTCTTTGGGAAATTGCCCGGTAAGCTGCCGAATGAATTCGTCAGTGGAGTCGCGGTCATCAAGCGCCAGGGAACAGCGTACGCCGAGCACACCGGCTTGTTTCCGCAGGTCGGCGGATACGGTGCCTGCCATGGCGTGCTTCAGGCCGGAGACGCTCTCGCGGCAGCGCCCTTGCTCCGCCAGACTGATGGCTTTTTCAGGAGATTGGGCAGGTCGAGACGCTGGAGCGGGTTTGGATTGCTGACCGAGCAGGATGGGCCGGTAGCAAAGACAACTGACTAGGGCGAGAAATGCCGCGGCCTTCCCCGAATATCTACACATCTGGAAGTGAGCTTGCGAAGGAGCCTCTCTGAAAGATGACCTAAATGATAATGATGCAGGCGAGGTACTCGCCTGCATCATCATTATACGTGTTGGTTTTCAGTAGTAGAGTTTCAGCGCTAGCTGAATGTTTCTAGGCGGCTGAGCGCTCGTAATCTGGCCCATACCATTGCCCAGGCCCATATTCGGGGCGTTGTACTGGACATGGTTGAACGCGTTGATGAAGTCGCTTCGGAATTGCAACCGGAACCGCTCCGTAATGGGGAAGTCCTTATGCAAGCTGAGGTCGACGTCACTGTAATGAGGCGACCGCAGATCCGACAGTTGCGGCGAGCAGTTGCCGAAACTGCCAAGCGCCGGATCGGTGAACTGTCCGGTATTGTTAAACCACTGACGACCTACGGTCGGCACAAATGTGTTGGTGATAGACGGGACGCCGTTGCAGTCCGCCCGCGCTCCGCGGCTGTATGTACCAGAGTTATCCACCGCTCCATACACGGGCATTGGCCAGCCAGTGCGGAAGGAAACGATCGGGCTAATCGCCCAGTTTCCGATCACGCCATTGAGCACCGCGTTCGCGTTCTTGCCCAACGACTTGCCGCGCCCAAAAGGAAGGTTATAAATTGCGTAGGCTGAAACGACGTGAGTAGCGTCGTAGTAGCAGGGAGCGTACTCGGAGTGCTGGTCGTAAACGTTCTGCCAGTAAGCCGAGGCGCTCAGAGCATTGTTCCACGCGCCGTAGTAACCAGTGCTATCCGACATGCAGCGGGAGAGCGTATACGCGACCTGATACTGCAAGCCGTGGCTCATCTGCTTCTGGAACACGGCCTGCAACGCGTTGTATCTCATCGTGCCGTTGGATTTGGTTCCGGAAACATACGCGCCCGGAGTGTCAGATATCGGAGTGCCACCACCGAGGACGCTGTAGAGCGCTGGGTTAGCGGAAAAGTACGGACTCGAATCCGTACAAGGCGGTTTGGCGCACGACGAATTCGGCAGCAACGCTCGCTGCGCGTAGTCGAACGGCACCATCAAGTGCGTTCCTCTTTGACCGACGTATCCAGCCTGAAGGGTAGTGGTGTTGTTGAATTGGTGTTGGACAGTGATGTTCCATTGATCTGCGATCGCAGGCTGCACCTTCGGATCCCAAACTCGCAGATAAGCTCCTGTGTAGCAGGCATACGCCGGGGCAGTGCAGGGTGCTGACGATGCGCCGGTCGCGATTCCTTGCGTCGAGTTGGAGGGAGGAAGGAGAGCACCGGACGCAGTGGACGAATTGGTTTCCGCCGGAGTGAATGGCGAATTCAACGTCAGGCGCAGGTTGGTTCCCGTCCCTTCCATGTAGGAAGAGATGGTGAAAGCGCCGCGGATGACGGTCTTGCCGCCCAGCGCCTCGGGAGTCCATGCGAAACCAATGCGAGGCTGGAAATCCTTGCCGCCGTAGGTGCTGTCGTAGAGACCGCGGCTGGCACCGTTCTGTCCAGCGAGGTCAACATTGCCGGTCGCGATGTTGTAGTTGGCTTGTTGATTGTTGGCTTCGACCCAGGGCGAATGCGCGTCGTAGCGCAGGCCAAGGTTCAAGGTTAAGCGATCGGTAAGGCGCCAGGTATCCTGCGCATAGATGCCGATTACGTTGCTGGCCTGTTGCCAGGTTTTTCCGGTGCTGACGCCACGGCCGTAAGAGTTGTCGAGGCCGAGGACAAAGTCTGCACCGCCGTCACCGCCGGTAGCTCCAGGGCCGGAACTGGTGAACTGGCCGTTATAGGCCATGTATCCCAACTCGCCGTTATTCCCGGCGTAGAAGGTCTTGATGATCTCGCGCCAGTACTGACCACCGAACTTTAAGGTATGCCGACCATGATTCCAGCTCAAAGCATCTTCGACTTGCCAAACGTGATCGTCGAAGCTTTGCGTGCTCTCACCGCTTCCGATGTTGGTAACTACGGAATTGTTAAGGTTGATGGCCAACAATCCGGGCACGTTGGTGGGATTGCCATTCCCGATACCAAGAGTGTCGCCGAAATTACCGACGCCCGGCGCAAAACTGTTGCCGCTATTCAGCGTGATATGGCTCCAGCCGAAGCGGGCATCATTGACCATGTTGTTGCCGATCATCCGGCTCCAATCCCCGACCGTGTTGTAAATCGGCGTCGTCGAGTAGGAGTTAGACAATAGTTCCTGAGAATTGTTCGACGGGTTGTTCTGATACGCCCGGGTGAAACGATACGAGATGTTGTCCTTCTGCGAAGCCTTGAAGTCGATCTTCAAGTCACCCTGCTCCACGTTTTCAGCGGAATTACTGACGTTTACAGCATTGTTCTGGTAACCGGCGTTTACCGGTGAAGGATATAGCGAAGAAGCGAACAGGGCGTTCGCGACCGGGTTGATCATCGCAGTCGGAATCTTGTTGAACGGGAAAATCTGCCGCGGCGGCTGTCCAGGGGATCCTGCCGCTAGTGACGTCGGAGTACAGGGAGCGCCGAAAGATACGCAAGGGTTGTACAGCTGCACAGATCTCAAGCTCGACCCAGTCGGTGCTGGCAAGCATTTGCCAGTGGGGTCCCAGCCGGTCTGACAGAGGATGCCGAAATCACCTGTGCGCTCCAAAGCCGTGAACACAGTGTTCGCGCCAGACGAACTCGGGATGTCGAAGCGCTGATCCTGAAAATCAGCGAAGAAGAACAGTTTGTTCTTGATGATCGGGCCGCCCACGGTTCCGCCGAACATATTCCAGCGGATTTTTGCCTTGGGAAGGGCCGGGTACTGCAAATTGTTCGACCAGCTGTTCGCATTCAGAACATCGTTCCGGAAGAACTCCCAGATATCGCCGTGGAATGAGTTCGTGCCCGACTTGATGGTGGCGTTGACGATGCCGCCTTCAAAGTTACCGAACTCTGCTGGAGCATTATTGGTGATGAGGTTGAACTCCTGGATCGCGTCCGGGGCGGGCGTATAACCGAGCAGGTTGTCCGATACCTGGTTGTTGTCCATGCCGTCGAGCAAGAAGTTGTTGGCCTGCTCGCGATTGCCGTTGATCAGCGGACGGCCACCGTAACCGCCGGTGTTGTTACCGTTATTGAAACTGCTGGGATCGGTCGAGACCGCGCCTGGCGCAAGCAGAGTCAATTGAACGTAGTTGCGTGACGCCAGCGGAAGATTGTCGTTGGTCGCGGCATTGATGACGGTGTCGACCTGGGTCGTGTCCGTTTCCATGACCGGTGCGGCGCTCGTGACTTCGACCGTCTCACTCGCCTGTCCGACTTTCATCGCTACGTCGATGCGAGCGACTTGATTCAAAGTAAGCACGAATGGCGGATACGACGCCGATGCGAAGCCACCTTTTTCAACTTTAAGAGAGTAGGTGCCGACAGGGAGCTGGGTGATGCGGTAAAGGCCGGTCTCGTTCGTCACGGCGTTATAACTGAGACCACGCTCCTGTGACATTGCGGTGACCGTGGCTCCGGGGACAGCGGCACCGCTTGGATCTGATATCGTTCCGGTGATGGAAGCCGTGACTTCCTGGCTCCAACCGTAGTGGAAGATTCCGGTTACAGCCACAAAGACAAGCAAAGAACAGAACAGCGCAGAGAACCGTCTCATCAGAAACCTCCTCGAACCTTACAAAACATCACGCGCTAATGCTATATAGCGGATCAACAGCCATCGTCAAGAAAAAACTGCACGCGAAATGCAAAAAACTAATGTGATCCTATTACGGGATGTGCGACCCGTTGGCAGCCTCAATTTGGTAGAAAAGTCATTTGGACTAGCCGATTGGCACCTTGCCGACGCGGACAACGCTATTGTATTCAATTAGTTACAGTTAATAGCCACATCGATTGGCCGTTTTCAGATGTCGAGCCTGCCTCTGGTTGAAGAGCTAGTATCGCACGTCTGCGCGGGAATTCTGTGATCACAATCACAAACGATTTAATGTTGGAGCACTAGAGCACTTTGTAGTATGGTGCAGCTGCGTAGGAGCTACGTGATGTCACCTGTCCGGAAAAACGGGCTGCCCGCGTACAAGCAGATCCAAGGCACGATTGTGAAACGGCTGGAGCTGGGCATGCTGAAGCCCGGGGATCTTGTGGACTCGGAGCGCGAGCTGGCGCGAATTCACGGCGTCAGCCTGATGACGGCCCGGCACGCACTCACTGCTCTGGAGCGTGAGGGAATGGTGGTGCGCCGCCGCGGCGCAGGAACTTTTGTTGCCCCTCCAAAAATCCATTTCAACAAATTGATGAGTTATACGGAGCAGATGTCCGGGCGTGGCCTGGGCGTCTCTTCAAGAGTGCTGTCACTGGGCATCATTCATACGGAGCAGGAAATTGCTGCGCGACTCTCGTTGCCGGCAACCAGCCGGCTCGTGAAGCTCGAGCGCTTGAGGCTCGGCGGAGACGAACCATTTGCCATCGAGACCTGCTATTTTTCTGCCGATGAATTCGCGGGCCTGACGCGAGCCAAGCTGGACCGATTCTCACTATTTTCAATACTGCAGCATGACTACGGGCTTCAGATCGCGCACGCCGACGAAGAAGTGGATGCCACAACCGCCGATGCTCACAGCGCCCGGCTTCTGGCGATCCCAGTCGGTACGGCAGTTCTCCGGATCCGGCAGAAGATCTACTCCACGAGAGGAACGCCGGCGCTGTACGCGTTGGGGCTATATAGATCGGATCGACACTCTCTGTTCATTCGGAGATTCAGGTAGAGAATCTTCTTTTGGGCATCGATCAAGGCTAGCCCCTCACGGAGTTCCCAAGTGCACACGTCCGCCGATGCGTAATTCCGGAATCACGAATTCAGTAAATCCGTCGTGTTTCACGGGCGGGAGAGACTCGCAGCAGCCATGCTCCGGGTTCTCGTAGCGAACGGAAGTAAACGATCCTTTGACCTGCACCTGCACTCGCAGCGGTTCTGCGGCATAGTTCACAAATTCGACGGTCTTCAGAATCCCCTCGTGATCCTTATAAGGTACAGCGATGGTGGTAAGCCCATTCCACAGACTGAGCAGCGCATCGCGATTGCCCAAAAGTCGCCGAATGTCCTGGGCAAAAGTTTCGGGATCCGTGATTGGCTCTGAAAGCTCGAGAATCTTGCCGCTTCCTACTGCATATGAGACCGCGTGTTCATTGAGCCGGGCGGGTTGACTGCTCTGCCATGGATAAGTTCCGTGGACATCGACCATGACCACAGTTTTTCCAGAGCTTGCTAAGGTGGCGATCTGTTTCGCAATTGCTGCGTCGGGCTTCGCGAAGACGATCAAGACGTTGAAAGGCTCCAAATTCGCAGCGTGAAAGTCAGCGGCAAGAAATACTTGAAATGGAATGTTGTGCCGGGCCAGCAAATTCGAGACTTCGTCATCTGGATCGAGGTCATCGACTACCAGGCCGACGTTGGCAGCGGCCGACAGTTCTGATTCTTTCTCTTTTCCGTTTGAGTAGAACTTCGCGACATCCCGTACCTGATTCCAGAGCGCCAAAGCCTGCGGATCGTGAACGCTGACAGCCTGCTGCAGATGCGGATCCAGTTGCAGAAGTAAATCCGCGTGGAATGCACCTGCTTCGGCGATGGCCAGTGAATAGTCTGTTGCGGTGGGTGTTCTTTGCTGCGTGTCGCCAGAGACATCCCATGAAAACGTGTAAAGCGGAACCTGCGCAGGCTGTGACCGACGTTCAGTCTTGATGAAAGCGAGATTCGAATCGATCCAGGGTTGCGCCGTCGGGCTGGATACTTCCAAAATAGAGTCCCGCTTCACGACCATGCTTCCCCGCATGTCGGGCTGCTTGCCGTTGCCGTTGAGCACGAGAAACTTGAGCTTCGGATGAGCGGATCGTAAGTTTGCAAGGGAATTCTGAAATTGCGTGCTCTCGGATTTCGGACCGTCGAGAATGATTCCGGTGCAACCATCCTTAGCGCAAGCTTTTGCCGCGGAGGTCGCCTCCTGCAGCGATACGCGCAGGTACACTCGATATCCTTGTCTGCGCGCGGTTGCGACCAATGACGAAGGAGAACCCGTCTTCCAGGAAAACACGATATCGCTCATCCCGGGCGAACTCGCCGGAGGTAGTGCGGGGTTGGTCCATTGCACGAAGACGGTACTCCAGGCGGGGAAGACAAATAGTAGGAAAAAGACAACTGTTTTGGCGAAATCCATTCGATTTATTCGTGAACCTTGAGTGATCAAAGCTTTCCGCCCAGAAAAATTTGCGAACCATTAATTGCTGTTTCGATTTGCCCGTCGGGTGAAATCCAAATCGCAGAAACTCCGAGCGTGCGAGAGACCAATGGTTTGCCCTGCTGGGGACCAAGCAGGAGCAGCGTGGTTGAAAACCCATCGGAGAGCGCGCCAGTGGATGCGATTACGCTGACGGCGAATTGGGAGTCCAGGGGCCGGCCGGTATCGGGATCAATAATATGTCCCGCCGAATCCGGTCCCAGCAAAGACCGAGGTGTTTGCTCAGAGGTGGAAACACTCTGGTCCTTCAGCATGACGTACGGGATGACGCGGTTCGAGGGATCGCGGAGCTGTATCCGCCAGGCCGCCTGACCGGGAGGAGAACCCATTGCCACCAGAGTGCTTCCGCCAGCATTGATCAGCGCGTCGCGAATTCCCTGGGAACGCAGGATTTCAGCGGCGCGATCAACGGCGTAACCTTTTCCAATCGAACCCGGGTCCAATTGCAGACAGGAGGAATGAAAAGTAATTTGATCTGGAGGCGTGAGCTCAATTTTCTGGTAGCCAACGCAAGCTCGAGCCTGGTCTTGCTGGGCAGGCGAGGGCATCGAGTCTCCCGACAACGCGGCTTTCCACAGATTGACAAGAGGCCCGACAGTAAGGTCGAACTTTCCGCCCGAAAGCCTGGAGAAGTCAAGAGATTGTTCGACGAATCGGTATAAGTCGGGCGGAACCGTTTCAGTGTGAAAGTGTGCGGACCGATTCAAATGGCTCAACGCACTGTCGGGTTTGTAGTTGCTGAGGACATCATCGATACGAACTACCTCCTGAAAGGCTTTATCAATCGAAGTCGAGGCATGTTCGGATACAGCGTCATAGGCAGCAATTTCGAAGATCGTCCCCATGACGTACTTTTTTTGGTAGACGAGAATTTTTTTTTCTGAGCTCTGCGAAGATGAGCCGAGAGAGAAGAAAAGCAAAAGCAAGGACGCGGCGTACCGTTTACTTGAGCGCATAAACCTCACCGCTCAAACTAGCCAAATAGACGCCGTCCGCTGCGAGTACAGGGACCGACTGAATCGCTTCACCCAGTCTGGCTCTCCACACGATTTTCCCGCTTGCTGCATCCAAGGCAAACGCACCTGCCGCTTGAATGCAAACCACATCTTCTCCGATCATCGGGGGCGCTGTGACGACTTCTCCGATTGCAGTTTTCCAACGCAGCTTTCCGGATTGGGTCTCAAAAGCATAGAGAAACCCGTCTTTGCTGCCGATCACAGCAAGGTCGCCAGACACGGCGGGCGACGAAGAGATGCCCATTCCGGTTTCATATTTCCAGCGTACTTCTCCGGTACTCGCGTGGATGGCATATACAAAAAAGTCTTCCGAGCCGATGAGAAGCAGATCATCGGCCAAAGCAGGCGACGAATCGATACCGTTGCCGGTGGGCGTGCTCCACAAAGTTTTCCCCGAAACAGCATCGAGGCTATAGACTTTGCCATCGCCGCAGCCGAGGTATAGCTGATGCTCGGCAGCATAGATGGTGGAATAAATCTTTCCGCCGAGCGCTTGTGACCACCTTGCCTGACCGCTGGCAGCGTCAACTGCGTAGACTTTTGCGTCGGCACTACCAAAAAACACAACACCGTTGCGAGCGACGGCAGACGACCAGACTTCGGCTTGGCTGGCTGCCTCCCATAACTTTTTTCCCGACTGCTGATCGACTGCGTACACTTTGCCGTCATCGCATCCAAAGAGAATTAAGTTTGCAAAAAGTGAGGGCGTGGAATGAATCTGGCCGGCGGCATCAAGCTTCCATTTTGCTGTCCCGGTGAGAGCGTCAATCGCGTGAAGCGTCCCATTGACCGAGGCAACGTACAGAATGCCGTCTCCGAGCACGGGAGCCGATCGCACCGCGCCGCCGGTACGAAATTGCCAAATTGATTTTTGGGGAGGATGGAGTTGATGTTGCCCCAGCCCTCCCGTTCGGGCATTGTCTCCAAGCAGAGTGGGCCAGTCGCGCGTGGATATGGACTGGGATGTTTCCGTCGACGTCATCATGCTCCAACAAGGCGGTGGTCGATCTGTTTCAGATCGGCCATGCCGAGGCCCAGCTTCCCCGCTGCAGCGATGTGTCCGGGCTGGCGGAAGAATAAATTCTTGGACGCGTCGTGAAAGAAGACCTCTGTGTCAGGTGTGAGGCTACCCGGGTCGCGGTCCCATACGGACGGAGCACCGCGCTCACGACGTTTCTTCTCGATCGCCTCCAACTCAACGGTATCCATGGCTACCGGGTCGGTCGCGACCATGAGAATGCCGGGCTGGTCGATAAACTCCTGCACTTGTGTAAGTGGGCCGCCGTGCCACACCATTCGCATGCCATCCATGATGTGCAACACCGCTTTCGAACGTAAGGGTTCTACCGTACACATCAGTCCGATCAGCGGGTTTGTAAAAGAGTACGGCGGACGATGGGTGCGCGCTACATTGTTGAAGGTGCCATAGGCCAAATTCTTGAGAGCTCCGGTGACACCGGACGCCGAGTGATCTTTCATGGTCGGGACGTTGATGATTTTCGTGACTTCCTGCGCCACGATGGTTGCCATGTAGGAACGGGTTTCCCACTCGCCGAAGAAATTGGCGTCGCAGTAAACCTCGGTTTCGTAGCCATCCCCGCCACCGGTGAATGCGTCTTGGATGCCCACAATGCGAATCTCTGGCGGCAACAGCGCCTGATAACTGCCGACATCGATCTCGTAGGAATACCGGTCGTAGATCAAGATGTTCCGAGCAGGCACCCCAACGGAGCGGACAGCCGCAATAATCTCGCGAATGATCTCGGGAGAAGAACAGCAAGCGGGCGCTCCGGATGGGTTGATCTTGATGCCGACAATGTCTTTCGGTTCGATGAATTTGGCCCACGCATCACGTGCCGAGGTTTCACCCGTCAGCGCCTTCATGCCCTGCTCGAGCTGACGTTGTACGATCGGCTGCGAAACGCGGTTTCGTACGATCGCACTGGAGTCGCGCACCTCGATGACTCGTCCGGGAAACAATCCCGGCATGCCAAGCGGAGATGGCTTGTAGTTTGGCAAGCCGTGAAGTTCAACCGGCGGAGCAGCGGGAACCGCATCCGCAGCAACCGTCTCCGCATGCATCTTCGGATCGAGACCCTGCATGAGCAGCGAAGCGCTTCCAATACAACCGACCTTGACGAAGGTACGACGGTCCATATTCCTTCCGGATTTCACTCTGCGAAATCGCAGGACTGACGCTTGAAAGGAGCCGATCAGATTACGCCAGCGGGTTCTCGATTACAACCCGCATGCGATCTGACATATCGGTCACGGGTCAGGTTGAGTTCCGTTTTAGGCCTGATTATCCCGAGCAGAGTCTTTATTCGGGGTTTCGTTGGGACAGATGTTTTGCTGGGAGATCCCTCGGCCCGCTGGTAAAAACGCGGGGGCTTTCGGGATGACGCGATCGAGACCAAGCATTCGAAAAATGAAACTGGCCACTATGGACTCGTCACGAATGATGACAATCGCGTTCGCAGTGGATACACTTTCGCTTCGACAAAAAACTACAGAGGTGCCATGCAGAACTGGATTAAGACCTTAGCCGCAATGATCGCAGTAGCCATCGCTCTCGGATCTCCTCTCATCTCAAAGGCTCAAACGACGCCACGTTACGACTTGCTGTTAAAGGGCGGGCATGTGATCGATCCCGCGAATCACATTGATGAGGTGCGTGACGTCGCTGTGTTCCAAGGCAAGATCGCAGCTGTCGAGAAAGATATTCCTGCTGATCAGGCCGGGAAAGTTGTTGACGTCTCGAAGCTCTACGTAACTCCCGGGCTGATCGACATTCACTACCATATTGGTCACGGAGGAGCGCCGCTCGACTGGTTCACGCCTGAGGCGCGCGTGCACGCATTGCCTCTCGGCATTCCCGCCGATATGGCCCTCGAGTCCGGAGTCACTACGATTGTAGATGCGGGTACGGCTGGGGCGGAGACGTTCCTGCAAGAAAAGGAAGAGGTCATCGACCGCGCCAGAGTGCGCGTTCTCGCTTTCCTGAATATCGTTGGGAACGGCATGCAGGGTGGGCTTGAACAAAGTGTGGATGAAATGGATCCCAAAGCATGCGCTGCCACGATCGCCAAGTACCGTGACATCATCGTCGGCGTAAAAACGGCGCACTACTGGACGGCTCTGCCTTGGGATGCGGAGCACGTACCGTGGGCTGCCGTAGATCGAGCCATCGAATGCGCGAGCCTGGCGAACGTTCCGGTCATGTACGATTTCTGGCCCCGCCCAGACCGAACCTATGAAGATCTGATTTTGAAAAAAATGCGGCCGGGAGACATTCATACTCACGTCTTTGCGCAGCAATTTCCCATCATTCTTGCTGACGGCAAGATCAATCCGGCTCTGGCAGAAGCTCGTGCGCGTGGCGTGATCTTTGATGTGGGCCATGGAGCGGGCAGCTTTTGGTTCCGCGCTGCCGTGCCTGCGGTGAAGCAGGGATTCATTCCCGACTCGATGTCGACCGATCTGCATGAGGGCAATTACAGGGTTGTCAGCATGACGAACGTGATGTCGAAGTTCCTCAACATGGGCGTACCGCTCGACGATATCATTCGCCGATCCACGGTGAATCCCGCGAGCGAAATTCACAGGCCGGAATTGGGCACACTTTCTGTAGGCAAGGATGCGGACATCGCAGTGCTGGAGCTGGAAAAAGGTCATTTCAGCTACATCGATTGCGGCGTCACACGAATGGATGGGAACGTGAAGTTGGACGCACGCATGACCATTCGCGCGGGACGTATTTCTTACGATCCCTCCGGCCTCAGCATGGTGCAATGGGAGAAAGCGCGTCCACAATACTTCAACGTCCTTGATAAGGGTGAGGGTCTGCCGGCGCGAGCTGACGATTATCCGCGGGACTGAAATCGCCGCTGAATCGGCGCGCAGATGATTGAGCTCGTTATCATCCAACCAGATTATTGAACCAGTTTCAGGACACCGAACCGCTCTGGCACGTGGAAGCTGTCGCCCATGGGGGCGCGCCATGCAAGGTACCGCCGGACGGACGGCGGTCCCTGACAACGAAATAGATTGATGCGAAGAGTGTTGCCGGCCGCTGCCGGACGAGTATCGATTGCGGCATATGGAATTCGCATTGCCCCGTACCAGACGTGAGCGGCTGCGTCGATTCGGGCTGAGACCTCGAACCCTGAGTTCCATTTCCAGCCACTGTCATCATGCCGGTCGAGATCAATATCAAGATCGACCCACTCCCCTTGCGGTGACAATTCAAATTCTTTGTAGCGCCGTATGTTCTTGGAGTCCGAGCCGATGAAGGCCTCCGCTACATCCCAGTTCCACAACTCATTCGTTTCGGCAGACGTACTCGGATTCGGCTTTAGATAGAGTTCTTCGTACGGACACGTAAAAAGAATGTAGAGGTTCTGCTTGGTCCAGCGAGTGCGGATTTCGGTTCGGTACTTGGGCTGAGGTGTGCCATGCGCATCGCTCTCGATGTAGACGGGTTCGGCGCCGCTCCAGAAAGAAGAGGATGGATTCGTATCAAGGTGAGGATCCGACTTTGCCCACTTGCTCTGGATTATGGAATCGGCTGCGAAGGCGCATGCGCAGCAAGGAACGAGCAGAACGAGCAATCGAAAAATATTATTCATATAGGAGATTCCCTTTCCACTGCCTCGAGGCGCCTCAGGGATTACTGCCGGAAATGGCGAGCCGCGTCAGGTGATAAGTCATGTGCTGATCAGGGGACAAGAGCGCGGCGCGAAATTCTCTTTCGGCCCGCTGAGCATTCCCTAAGGCATCATCGAGCATGGCGGCATTGTAGAACCAGCTTCCACTTGGTGATTCTTCGCCGGAGTTTTTCATGCGCTCACGAATGGACTGCAGCTTCTGTTTTGCTGATTCCGCATCGAAAGCTGAAAGCTGCTGCGACGCCTTCCACGCCCAAACAGCGTCTTCGAAATTCGACTGCTCAGACGCTTGCCTGAAATGATTCCGAGATTTCTCCGTCAAATTGCACATCTTGTAGACGTTCGCGATCAGATAATTGATCCGGGCAGAACGGAGAAAGGGATCAAGCCCATCTTGCGTAAACGGCAAATCAGAGACCGGGTGCGCGAGATTGTCGAGTACCTTGACTGCTTCCGAACATTGCCCATGTTGAGCCTGTGACATCGCGTACTGAATTTGCACTTCCAGCCAGACCTGACGCACGTTGGTGCCGCCTTCTTCGCGTTGAAAGAAGCGATTGTGGAACAGTGCAGTAGCCTTCTCGAACTCTCCTGATTCAGCCTGGTTCAAGATCAGTTCGTAAACGAGAGAGGTTGGCATGTTGGCGCGGTCGGGATACTGCTCCAACGCTGCCACGCGTTCCTGTGGCGAATGACGCAAGATGCTGAGAGATTGGTCAATTCCCGTATAGAGCGCGACGTTGTGAATATCGTTGTGCAGTCCCTCTTGAAAAACAGTGAGCGCTTGTTCCGGACTATCCTTCACGTGCAGCAGAGCACGGCCGAGGCTGGCATCGAGAACTGGAATCTGTGAATTTAATTTGCGAGCCTGATCCCAGTGCGTGAGCGCGTCATTCGTTTTCCCCTTAGAAAAATAGAGCGTTCCCAGCAGGTAATGGGCACTCGCGTCCTGGGGATTGGCGTTCAGAGCAGCGGTGAGGACCTGCATATCTTGCGCACGGCTGGGGAACACGTAGTCAGCGGGAAGTTTTGCAGCCGTCGCGAAATCTGCCGAGCCGGACTGGCTCAGCATCTGGTGGCAATAGCCGCGGTAATAAGCGATCAATGGATGCTGGTTGGGATTGAGTTGACCCGGTTCGCTCTCATCCGCCACTGGCGCGGGATAGGTGCGCGACAATACAGTCAGCGCCTGGGAATACATTCCCAGACGGATGTACTCGGACGCAATGTTCAAAACACGATCAGCGTCGTCGGCGAGATGATGCAGATCGGGTTTATCGAGCTGCTCAAGCAGAAAATAGCTTTGAGGAAATCGGGCGAGCCATTCCTGCGCGAGCTTCTGCGATTTTTCCTTCTGCCCTTCGGCACCGAGGACTGCAACCAGCTCTTCAGCGGTGCGAAGGTCATTCGGGGCGGCCTGCGATGCAAGTTGCAGGTAGGACTCCGCCTGCTGCAAGTTTCCTTCGAGGGCAGAGAGTTCGCCCAGTCGCAGTTCGGATGCGGCGCGGAAGGCCGGCAGGTGCGCAGATGCTTCGAATGATTCCCGTGCCTCGCGGTTCTGGCTTAGACCGTCATACGTAATGCCGAGGTAATAAGAGATTTCGGAGTCTGACGTGTTGCGAGCATGAACCGATTCGAGAAACGGTCTCGCCTCCTGGAATCGCAGCAAACTTACCAACAGCCGTCCTGCTGCTTTGCGCAATTCAAAGCTCTCTGGAAATTTGGCCAGGGCATCCTGATAGGTTTGCAGTGCGGCGAGCAGATTGCCGTCAAGTTCCTGTTCCTTTCCGAGTTGAAGCCAATCGTCTTCCGCGCGATGTTCTGGTTCGGGGATCTGATAGCTCGGTTGCGGTCCAACATGGACTTCCTGGATGGGAGTCCAGTCATACTGGCCTTCGGTCTGATGGAGCAGGATGGCACCGTTCGCATCGCGAACTTCAAAACTGTACTTCTGCTGCAGTTCAGCATTTGCGACTTCGTGAGTCCAGGTGCGCTGCGGAGCGAGGTCGGCTTTTTCCTGGAAGACGATTTTGTCTCCCAATGCGATTCGGAGGGTCGCTCCTGGAACAGCCTGGTTCACGTTGAGGCCGGCCACGAGCGCGTTTTCTTTCCGGCTTAAGTGGACGACACCAACGAGATTCGCCCGCGAAATTCCACCAATATCGCGCACCGGCATCCAAAACTCCGAGAAGCTGATCGTCTGCCGCGGCTCAAGGAACGCATACGTCTCCTGATTGCGGAACAATCCGGCCTGGATTTCGACATAGGCGCTGTCGTTATCAGAAAGTGTTTTGCGCCAGTCGAGCCCGTCGGGATCGGTGCCCCATGACCAGATCTTTTTTGCGGGAAGCTGGGAGTAATCCGCGTAGTGCGCAGTTCCCGCATTCGTATGAGGATGCCAGACACCCATGAAAGGCTCGCGGCTGCCATATACGAAGGAAGACACCGGTCCTTTGGTCTGATTCTTGATGATGCTGAGGTCGGTGCCGTCTGCTTCAATCGGCCAAGGCTCGACTTCTCGAAAACCGTGGCTGGCGGTGAAACGCATGGGATATTGGATTCGCGAATCATCCCAAACCTGGACGCCCGCGTTATTCCACCAGTAAAAACGGTGGCGAACGTCGCTGCGGTTGTTGAGCGTAACTTTCTCTTCGAGAACAGTGGAATGTGGCCTGAGCACGAGTTCCACTGACCACTGCATTCCATAAACGCGATCGATGTTGCTCACGACAACGGAAGCGCTGCCGTCACTTTTTTGGCCAAAAGCAAAATCAACGGGAGAGAGACTGACCCAGTTGTGGGATACGGGGAAGTTGAATTCGACTCCGAAGGCGGCCCAAGCGCCGCGATAAGAAATGGCAGCCTTCTTGATGGAGGGATTTTCGTAAAACATTGGCTGGCCGCTGATCTTGTCGGTGCATGTATAAATATGACCTCCGAGATCAGGCAAGACCGAGCATTTCAAATACTCATTTTCAAGAAACACCGCGCGCCAGGCATGGTCGGCACGTTGGCTGGTTAAATTATCGCGAAGCGTATAAGGATAATTGAACCGGGTGTTCGCGTATTGATCGAATGGCGGATTGGGATCGGGGGCCGCTTCCTCATAGGTGGGTAGGGTGAGAGTGCCTTGCCATACGCGAACTTGAGCTGTTGCCAAGGATGCCGATAAGAGCAGGAGAGCCGCACAATTTCTAAGTGTCATCATGTTGGGGCCGATCAGGGAACGGTACAAAGTAGCACAGGAGAGACCCTTTTATCGGTGACGAGCATGACCATTTGTAGCTTTAGCGGCCTCGGACACACGGATTGTACGCATGCGAGGCTGCTTACGGCGTGCGAACAGGAAAGCGCCCGGGAATCGTGCGAGAATCGTGGACAGCCTATGGGATATTACTTCGAGCGCAGTCATGTAATCGAAACACGGCTGACAGGGTACGACCTGGTCAACTATCCCATGTTGAACAAAGGCACTGCGTTCACAGAAGAGGAGCGGTCCGAGTTCGCCCTGCATGGACTGCTGCCTCCGCACATCGGCAAGCTGGAGGATCAGGCAGCGCGCCGCCTGAAGGTATTGCGCAGCTTCAAGACTGATTTCGAGCGGTACTCTTATCTGCGCGATCTGCAGGATACGAACGAGACGCTCTTCTACGCCGTATTGGTCAGCAATATTGAGGAGATGCTGCCGCTGGTCTACACGCCGACTGTGGGGGAAGGCTGCCAGCGTTTTAGCGAGATATGGCGGAAGCCGCGCGGATTGTTCCTGAGCTATCCCAACCAGAAACGCATCGGCGAGATTCTTTCGCACCGACGCTATGACCAAGTGCGCGTGATCGTGGTCAGCGATGGTGAGCGCATTCTCGGGTTAGGCGACCAAGGGGCCGGTGGAATGGGGATTCCAATCGGTAAGCTCTCGCTCTACACGGCCTGTGCGGGGATTCATCCGGAAGAATGTTTGCCGATTCTGCTGGACGTCGGAACTGACAACGCCACAAGGCGCAACGATCCCCTGTACATCGGATGGCGCAGCGAGCGGGTGCGAGGCGCGGAATACGATGACTTTGTAGAAGCATTTGTGGAGGCGGTCGTCGAGCGATGGCCGCACGTGCTGCTGCAATGGGAGGATTTCGCCGGAGCAAACGCGGGAAGACTTCTGGAGCGTTATCGCGATCGGCTCTGCACCTTCAACGACGATATCCAAGGGACAGCGGCAGTTGCGGCGGGCGCCCTGCTGGCCGCAATTCGCGTCACTGGTATTCCTCTTACGGAACAGCGCATTGCTCTTCTCGGAGCAGGCTCGGCGGGAATCGGGATCGCTTCGCTGCTGCTGACCGCGATGGTGGACGCGGGATTGAGCGAGACAGAGGCGCGTCGCAGGTTCTACGCTGTCGATCGTGATGGACTTCTGGTGGAAGGCGTTGCCAGTAACCGGGAAGCGCAGAGGGCGTTCATTCGTCCGCGCGCCGATGTCGGCAATTGGAAGGTCCAATCTGCGGAGAGGATCTCGCCTCTGGAAGTCATGATCAATGCGAAGCCGACAACGCTCATCGGAGTTTCCGGACAACAGGGCACGTTCACCGAAGAAATCGTCCGTGCAATGGCGCAGGCGGTAGAGAGGCCGGTAATTTTTCCGCTTTCGAATCCGACTTCCCGTTGTGAAGCGACGCCCGAGGACCTGATGCGCTGGACAGAGGGCCGGGCCATTATTGGAACGGGAAGTCCGTTTTCTGCTGTGGACTGGAAAGGAAGGAAGATTCCAGTCGACCAGACCAACAACTCCTACATTTTTCCCGGCGTCGGATTAGGCATCCTCGCGGTGAAGGCCCGGCGCGTGACCGATTCGATGTTCATGGCCGCGGCACGAGCACTCGCCGAACTCTCGCCGGCAAGGAAGAAAACCTCCGAACGTTTGCTTCCTCCGGTGACCGGCCTTCGGAGTGTATCGGTCGCGGTGGCCGAAGCTGTTGCGCGGCAGGCAATCCGGGACGGCGTTGCTGACGCTCTTGATGACAAGGCTCTTCGGGTGCAGATTCGCGCTAACGTGTGGGAGCCAATTTATCTTCCGTACAAGCTGATTTCTGACTCGCAACGCAAGATGGTGCGCGCCAACCGCAGCTAAGGCTCTCGGTCGGGGAGTTGCGCCAGCATCGCCTAAATGTTCCCGCAGGAACACAACGTCATGACGGAAGCGCATATACAATTGTGTCATGATAGATAAACCCAAGAAAACAAAGCTCAAGAAGGCAAAGTGACGAAGGGCGCGGCGCGGGAGAATTATCGAGCTGCGCGCATCGATTGGGGACGACTTGTTGGGGCTGGTAGACGAGGAGGTGAGCGGTGAGGCGCGCTGGAACCGTCCACGAAAACGGCTGATCTCGTTGCGTGTGGATGTTGAAGTGATGGACTGGTTTAAGTCCAAAGGTCCGGGTTATCAGACGCGAATCAACCGGATACTAAGACGAGTCATGATGGAGGGTAAGAAACGGGCGGAGCAGCGATAGAGTGGACCCCCACACAAGCCAAAACCGGGCTTGAGTGGGCCACCGGCCACCGGCCAAGTTCGAAGCGGTGTAACGCGCCGCGAATCAACCGGATATTGAGACAAGTCATGATGGAGAGTAAGAAGCGGGCAGAGAGATAGAGTATAGCTCCCCCACTCAAGCCAAAACCGGGCTTGAATGGGCCACCGGCCAGAAATGGGGCACCCTAACGCCGAATCGTTGTGAGATTCCTTGCCAAGACCCTGACGTCGCGAGTGTGTGCTCAGCGTCGTTAGAGACGGGATGACAATCGCCGAAGTAGATAGTTTTTCTCCGGTCGTTTCTGGTTCCAGTTTTTTCTGTCGCCAGTCTTTTACGAAGCTTGCAAGAATGAGTTAGTGATATCGAATTGTCTCTATCGGAGCGTGAAGTAGCGCGGACGGCAGCAACGCACGGCGGGCCGGTTGACAACTGCTGACGCCGTCACGGATACTGCAATCCGCGCATGTAGGATGCAATGGCTCATCGCCAAGGGCAATGCCCACCTACGATCTCATCGTGGAGGCCTACATGCCCAATCTAGAAAATCTCAAGAAGCAAGCCAAGCTCATATTGCGGCGGCATCGCGAACACCATTATCCCGTTGCCGCACAAATCCGTCAGCTCTTGCCTCGTTTCCGGAATATGCCCGACGCCGAGATTCTTGCCGGGAGCTTTAAGCTCAGCGATGCGCAGGAAGTAGTCGCCAGACAGCAAGGCTTCGATAGTTGGCGAGCCCTGAAAACTGGACTTTCGACCACGTCGTCCGTCAAGGGAAAGTCATCGCCTTCCAAATCAGCGCCAGCGAAGGCAACGATCGTCGGTGCAGAGCCGCAGCTGTTTGTCACAGACATCAAGAGATCATGCGAATTTTTCTGTGAGAAGCTAGGCTTTTCGCTTGTATTCAGTTACGGCGAACCGCCGTACTACGCGCAGGTAAGGCGCGACGCGGCTCGTCTCAATCTACGGTGTGTCGAGCGACCAATACTCGAGTCGACGGTCCGCGATGGGGAGGAACTCCTGTCGGTATCGATGACTGTCGCAAGTGCGGAGGAGATCAAGCTGCTCTTTCTTGAGTTTCAGTCCGCGGGTGTTGCCTTCCAACAGACGCTGAAAAAGCAGCCTTGGGAGGCCAGGAATTTCGTGGTCAAGGATCTGGATGGAAATCTGCTGCTGTTTGCTGGACCCGCAGAGTAACAGCTAGCCAGGCGCAATGTTGCTGATCACCATGTATGGTCCCGCTAGCCAAAAGTAATCCGCCATGGTGAGGGTAATCACGGAGCGGCACGACGTCGCCTTCTATAATCTCCTTGCAAGTTCTAACCTTTCTTGTACTTGATAGGGAGACTTTTAATGCCAGCAAAGCGTGTCGGGATTCTTACCGGAGGCGGAGACGTTCCGGGGCTCAATTCAGTTATCAAATCGGTAGTCTACCGTGGAGCTGAAATCGGATGCGAGGTCGTCGGTATCCGCCGGGGTTGGGAAGGATTGACGCACGTCGATCTGACGGACCCGGCCAGCCGTGCACGGTATATCCTGCCACTCAACCGCGAAAACACCCGCACCATCGATCGCACCGGCGGCACGTATCTGCACAGCTCACGCACGAATCCCACAAAGATGGCGAAGCTGCCGCCGGTACTGGCGGGACAGCCCTTCCAAAGCAGGGAAGTGACGAAGAAGGGTGTGACCAGCACGGTGTTCGATGTGACACGGGCGGTGCTGAAGAATATCGAAACGCTGGGGCTCGACTACCTGGTAGCGATCGGCGGCGACGATACGCTCAGTTATGCCGCCGAACTCAACCGGCAGGGAATGAAAGTCATCGCAGTACCGAAGACCATGGATAACGACGTTCAGCATACCGAGTATTGCATCGGTTTTTCGACTGCCATCACACGGGCCATGGACGCAATCGAGCGGCAGCGAACCACGGTGGGCTCGCACGAGCGGATCGGTATCTTCCGAGTCTTCGGGCGGGATGCGGGTTACACCGCGCTGTACACCGCATACGTGACGGCGTTGCGTTGCTGCATTCCCGAGTACAAAGTGGATTTGAAGCACTTGATCGAAATACTGATCAGCGACAAGCGCAGCAATCCGAGCAACTACTCGCTGGTGATCCTCTCGGAAGGCGCCGAGTGGCAAGGCTACAAGGTAAGGGAATATGGAGACCCCGATGCCTTTGGGCATCGCAAGAAGATGAGCGTGGCCGAGGATCTGAGCAGCGAGATCAAGGCCGCGACTGGCGAAGAAACGGTTGTCAGCGATCTGACCTACGACTTGCGTTCGGGCAGTCCAGATTTCGTGGACCGCATGGTGGCCTATACCTTTGCTGGAATGGCGATGGATGCTCTGCAAGAAGGAAAGACGGGCATGATGACGGCGATCAGCGGCGGTTGCTACACGATGGTACCGATTCCGGACCCGAAGCTGGGGCCACGTAAGGTCGACATCGCCACCATGTACAACACTGAGCGCTATCGTCCAACCTACGTTCGGAAGTTAGGTTTGCCGATTTTCCTGACGCGGGCATAACACGTGAGCAAGGTTTAAATAGCAAATAGCCCGGAAATGCCTTCTGGATTAAAAGCCGCATTCATTGCTGGCCTGCTGCTTTTGCCTGTGTACTCGGGGCGGACAGCAGAATCGGAGGTGCGCCGCGAATGGTCTGCCAACTGGATCTCGCATCCCACCGCCCCGTTGCGAGAGCCCGGCGTTTTTCATTTCCGAAAGATTTTCGAATTGCCGAATTCTCCCGACCGATTCATCGTGCACGTCAGTGCCGATAACCGGTTTCTCCTGTTCGTGAACGGACACCGAGTCGGAGAAGGTCCGGCGCGTAGCGATCTTCGGCACTGGCATTACGAGACGTTTGACCTGGCTCCGTTTCTCACGTCCGGGAGAAACGTGATTGCCGCAACCGTTTGGCAATTCGGGGTCCTCGCTCCCATCGCGCAAGTGAGTGACAGGCTGGCGTTTCTCATGGAGGGAGATACCAAGGCCGAAACGGTTGTGAACACCGATTCGTCGTGGGAGGTGGAGCACGAGGCCGGCCATATGCCGACCCGCGCCCTACCGGAGGGCTTATGGAATTACTACGCCGCGGGTCCGGGCGAACGGATTGACGGCAGCGTTTACGACTGGGACTGGTTAAAAGGAGCATCGAATACAGGGCATTGGGTCAAAGTGGGATTCGCGATGCGCGAATCGATTTATCCACAAGGGAGCCGTGCAGTTTCCGCGACGCAGGGCGGAGATTTGCGCTGGTGGCTCTTGCCTGATCCTTTGCCGCCAATGGAATTCGTTGAGGTCTCGTCGGGGCGTGTGGTTCGTTCGACCGTGTCCGGAGCATCGTCTTTTCCTGCCACACCTGTGTTGATTCCGGCGAAGACGGACGCGAAACTGCTTATTGATGCCGGCGTGATGGTTTCCGCGTATCCGCAGCTCATCGTCACCGGCGGCGAAGGATCCCACATTCAGCTTGCCTATACAGAGGCTCTCTACGACTCGAAGCAACAACGCGGGAATCGCAATGAGGTTGGAGATCGTGTCGTACTCGGGGTGACCGACGAGTTTGTCCCTGACGGCGGAGAGGCCCGCAGTCTCATGCCGCTGTGGTGGAGGACGTGGCGCTTCGTCGAAATACGAGTTCACACAAGCGATACGCCACTCACTCTCATCGGCTTCCACACGTTCTACACGGCATATCCTTTTGTTGAGCGGGGAACGTTTTCTGCCAGCGATCCCCAACTGGCTCAAATTCGCGAAATCTCATGGCGAACGGCCCGACTGGATGCGCATGAGACCTACATGGATACGGCGTACTGGGAACAACTTCAGTACATCGGGGATACCCGCATTCAGGCGCTGATCTCGTATGTGGTGAGCGGCGATGACCGGCTGGCGCGTCAAGCCCTCGTGGCATTTGACCGCTCTCGCATCTCGGATGGCATTACCCAGAGCCGATATCCCAGTTCCTTGGTCCAACTCATCCCGACCTTTTCGCTGTTGTATGTCGACATGCTTCACGACTTTTGGATGTACCGCGGGGATGCCGATTTCCTCAAGCAGCTTCTTCCGGGTACAAGGCCCGTGCTTGCATGGTTTGAAAGACTGCAGCGAAGCGATGGCTTTTTGGGCGCTCTTCCCTATTGGGACTTTGTGGACTGGCCCGGAGGAGATGAGAAATTTCCAGCTCTTGATGAGCAGGGCCGCTCATCGGTTTTGACGCTGCAATTCATAAGTGCTTTACGCGATGCAGGGAAGATGGAGGAGAACTTCGGAGATCGTGCGTTGGCCCAGAGATATCGATAGGAGGCCGCAAACGCCGCGAAAGCTGTTTACTCGCAATGCTGGGACGAAAAAGTCGGACTGTTGGCAGACACGCCCGCGAAAACCAGTTTCAGTCAGCATGCGAACGCATTGGCTGTTATCGCGGACGTGATCCCGCCGAAAGATCAGGCGGGCGTGATCCGCAAAATAATGGACGTTCCTGGCCTGACGCACGCTTCGTATTTTTTCCAGTTTTATGTTACGCGGGCTCTCGAGCATGCTGGGGCAGGTGATCTCTATTTGAGTACGCTTGGCCCTTGGCGCCATATGTTGGAGCAAGGGCTCACTACCACCCCGGAGTATCCTGATCCCAGCCGGTCCGATACCCATGCCTGGAGTGCGCATCCAGCGTACGATTTAACGACGATGATTGCGGGCATACGGCCCGGAACTCCGGGATTTGCCACGGTGCGCATCGAGCCGCGTGTAGGCGACTTGCAATGGGTAAAGGCTACGATGCCGCATCCGGCAGGCATGATTCGTGCTTCGTTTCGACGCAACGGCGAAGAGGTTAACGCAGAAATTGAATTGCCCGATGGCGTGACGGGCCAATTGTTCTGGAAGGGCCTTCCGTACGACTTACATGCAGGCAAACAGCAACTGAAGCTTCCGTAGGAAAGTGAGACTGAATGAAAAGTTCTTTATGGGCGTTCATCCTCGTACTCGTTGCAAGTCCGTCTCCAGCGCAGGTTGCCACAACCGATCGTACGGATTTTGCACTCAAGAATGGAGATCGCGTCGTTTTCTACGGCGACAGCATTACGGAACAGAGGCTTTATACCAGTTACATTGAGGAGTATGCGCTGACTCGATTTCCGGACCGGAAGATCGATTTCGTGAATTCCGGAGTGGGCGGAGACAAAGTCAGCGGCGGCTGGACCGGACCAATCGACTTGCGGCTATCTCGCGATGTCTTCGCCTATCAACCGACAGTCGTCACCATCATGCTCGGTATGAACGATGGATATTACCGGCCATACGATGACGGAATCTTCCAAACCTTTGCCGATGGCTACCGGCATATGGTCGACTCAATTCAACAGAAACTCCCTGCTGTGCGGCTGTTGCTGCTGAAGCCCTCGCCCCATGATGATGTGACTCGCGCTGGTGAGTACCAGCCTGATTACAACACGACCATGACGCGCTTCGGCGATTTCGTTGCAACACTGGCCGTGGAAAAGCACGCTCAAACGGCCGATCTGAATGCTCCCGTGGTGGCGGCACTCACACGCGCAAAGGCCGACAACGAGGCATTCTCAACTACGCTGATGCATGACCGAGTCCATCCTGGGTCAGGCATCCACTGGCTCATGGCGGAGGCGGTGCTGAAATCCTGGAATGCCCCAGCGATTGTCTCGGCCGTAAGCCTGGATGCTTCAAAGGGCACTGCCAGCGTGGCAACCAATACGGCCGTATCTGAGCTCAAGCGAGTGAAAGGCGGTACGCTCAACTGGATCCAACAGGATCGTGCTCTGCCCCTGCCTTTGCCTTCAGCGAAGTCCGATCCTTTTGTCGCTGAGGTTGAAAAAGTGTCAGATCTGGATCAGTCGCTCAATCGCGAAACGCTGCAGGTCACGGGACTCGCTCCCGGCAATTATTCGCTCCAGATCGACGACCGGACCATCGGCGAATTTACAGCCGAGCAACTGGCAACCGGACTGGATTTGGCTCGCCGGGATACACCCATGCTGCGGCAAGCCCTCATGGTCGCATTCGATACCAAACAGAAAAACGCAATCGAAGACATGCACTTCGGAATTGCGCAAGATGCGAGGACTCCTGTCGAGGGCGACGCTGCCAAGGATCTTGAGGCCGCATTTAAGGCCGCCGTGGAGCAACAACGGCAGGATGCTCAGCCCGTCCCTCATCGCTATGTGCTTGCTGCAGTGGCGGCACATCCGGCACACTGAGGCATTTTCTTCAGCGTGAATCAAGAGGCGGGTCTCGTCGGCCGGGTTTCGGGAAATCCCCCATCTAGCGCGGCCGCGCCTAGTTCCCCAGCAAACATCTCTCAAATTTCCTGTCGGGAAACCCGGCAGCCCAGTCGGGATTGCCAACACTCTTTCGTGCCGAAAACCGCCTAAGTCCTGTATTTCTGCATTGGTCCGCCAAGTGCATTTAGAGAGTTGGCTGTCGCCATTGACGGCCGAGGAGGCAGGAATTATGGCTGGAGAGAATTGGACGTTCTGGCTCAACATGACGAACTTCGCGTTGGGTATTGTCACGCTGCTTGCGGTGGTCGTGGTGGCGGGAGCAGTGAGTTGGGACCTATTTTTCATGTGGCTTCGCAAGGTACGCACTGGGGACGCGGTCGAGATCAGCGGCGTCAACATGCAACGACTGATGGCAGAAGTCCGGGCAGGGTGGGGAGCCGATGCTCACAGCCTGTCGGTGCCTGGACTGGGACTGACCATGGCGGATGGGGGCGAGAAGATGAATCCATCCGAAAAACCCGAAGAAAAAGAATCGCGACGGAAGTGACCTTATGGGATGCCCATTTCTAAAAGAAGGCCGTGCGCGATACTGTCACGCCGCTCCGGTGAAGAAACTGATACTGGACGGTCCGGGAGCAACGGATGGAGGACGGTGCGCCTCCGCTGCCTACCGCAAATGTGAGTTGGTGGCGCAAGACGCGGCAGAGGGGAATTCCTGCCCTCATCTGGAAGAGATACGAGTCCAGTATTGCGGCGTCTCATCGATCACAAAACTTGTTCCGTTCAGCGATTCGGAGCTGTCGAGCTGCACGAGCGACAGCTACCGCTACTGCGATTCTTACTTGTCACTGGCCCGGCCACACCCGAGCACTCCAGATGGGCAGCTGATGTTCTCGCCGAACCACTTCTGGCTGGACCGCGAGGAAAACGGGCTTTGCCATATCGGCATTGACGGATTTCTCGCGGATGTAGCCGGCAGTGTCGACGGGATCACATTCGCGACGCTGCATGGAACGCATTGTCCGGCGGTGGCTCTGACCGTCCACGGAGTTGAGTGGCCGATGAGCTTTCCGAATCCTGTGATGATTCAACGAGTGAACAGCCGGCTGCGCAGTGATCCGGCGAGGGTGACAGCTGACCCTTATGGCGCGGGCTGGCTCTTTGAAGGATACGAAGTGCCGGAGCGCACGCGAACCGGTCTGGTCTCAGGAAAACAAGCCGAGGCATGGCAGGCCGAGGAACGGACCCGGCTGGAACGGGAGATCCATGAAACGCATGCGCCAGGCTGCGACGGCGGGGCGCCGGTTCGTGGTGTGGCGCAGTTGTTGCAGCGTCAGCACGTGGTTTGTCTATTTCAGCACTTCTTCTCGAAGCGTGGCTGGACGGCGGAGGAGTGAGCATGAGGCGGTTTCTGCTGATGTTCGGGCTCGGGTTCGTGGTAGCGCTGCTGGCGGGTTGGGTCGCGTTTCCGCGGGTGCTGTATGTGCAGAAACAGCAACCAGTGGAGTTCCGACACAAAACGCATGCGGAGAAGGCCGGCGTCGCGGATTGCAGTGAGTGCCATGCACTTCGCGATGACGGCACGTTTGCTGGAGTGCCAGCGATGGAAAAATGCGCCAGCTGCCATTCGGACAAGATCGGCGAGAGTAAGGCAGAAGCCACTCTGGTTGACACCTACGTCAAGCCGGGGCACGAGACTCCATGGCTGGTGTATGCGCAACAGCCGGCGAACGTGTGGTTTTCGCACGCCATTCATGTGACGCGCGGCGGGTTGAAGTGCGAAGACTGCCACGGGAAATACGGTGAGTCAGATCAGGTAAAGATTTATCAGGTGAACCGCATCAGCGGGTACAGTCGCGACATTTGGGGACATTCGATGTCGCGCCTGCGTCGTGCACCGGGCGACGGCATGACGATGAGCGACTGCGAGGCCTGCCATCGTACGCGCCACGTTGAGGTGGGATGCCTGGGCTGTCATAAGTGAAGGGAGAAGCATGAAGTTCTCACGTCGAGATCTGCTGGTGTGGGGCGCGGGAGCCGCGGCGGGTCTGGTGGTGACGCCGGTTCCGTGGAAGCTGTTGGATGACGCATCGAAATGGAGCCAGAACTGGCCGTGGATTCCACAGCCGGCACGTGGGCCGGTCGAGGTAAAGCAATCGGCCTGCACGCTATGCCCAAATGGGTGCGGACTCAAAGTAAGGATGGCGAGCGGATCGCCGGTTGGAGTCGCGGGTGTGGCGAGTCATCCAGTTACGCGTGGAGCGCTTTGCCCGTTGGCCTTTGGCGCGCACCAACTGAACTGGCACCCGGATCGGCTGCGGACAGTGCGACATCACGGGACTGCAGCCTCGTGGGACGATGCGCGGATTGCGTTTGCTAGGGCATGCAGCGAAGGCGGCGTTGTGGTCCTCGATGGTTATCCAGGACGGGCGGCTTCGGCTGTGCTCGAAACATTCGCGGAGAAGCGAGGCGAGTATCGGGTGGTACGCGGGGCGGAAACCCGCGCACTCATGCCGTATGAAAAATGGAGTGGTGCTCCAGCAGAATCGCTTGGATACGATCTTGAAAATACCGCCACGATTCTGAGCTTTGGCGCTCCTTTGCTGGATGGATGGGGCGTACCGGGACGATTGACCCGGCTGTGGGCAGAGCGGGCGGCGGGTCAGGCTGAACCTCAGCTGCGCATCATCCAAGTTGAGTCTTCGCTCTCGCGGACGGCGGGGCGCGCTTATCAATGGATCAGTATCCGGTCAGGATCGAATGGGGCTTTAGCTTCTGGCGTTGCACGCGTGCTGCTGGAAGAGAGGCTTGTCTCAGCGCATGGGCCGATACCGGATTTGAGTTTGTCCGATGCTGAGTCTCAGACGGGACTGGATGCGAATGCGATCCGCGAGTTGGCGCGAATGATCGTTGCAAAGCCCCCCGTGATCATAATTGCGAATGAGAACAATCCTGCGGTTGCAGCGTTGAATATAGTGCTCGGCGCAGTCGGGAGTCGCGGCGGGATCGTACGGCGCTCGAAGACGGCTAAGGCATACCCAAGCGCCGATGCTGCAATTGCGTCGGCGCGGGCGGTGATCTTGGATTCCAGCGTTCCGTGGAATTTTGTGCCGCAGACCGATGCGGAAGTCTTCCGTTTCGCCGCATGGAATGGCGGCCCGACCCGAGCCGACTGGTTGTTACCCGCACCGGGATTCCTCGAAGAGCTGACCGATGTACCGACCGCTCCGACTTCCGGTATCGAGACTTATGCACTAGCTGCAAGTCTCACAGAGGCTGCGCATCAGACACACAGTTGCGCGGAGTTTCTGGCGAGCGCTGATCCTAGTCTGCCGTCGGCGGAGAAGATCATCCACACGCGTTGTGCGGAATTGTTCCGCACGAAGAAGGGCATCTTGCGTTCACGGGAGGAAGTTTCCGTGGCGAAGATCGCATCCGTCCAGAAACTCGAAGAACAGTTGTGGAATGGAGCAGTTTGGGTTGGCGAGCCGGCATCCGGTGAGAGCATTCGCTGCGCGCTCAAACAATGGCCCGCGGCTGATGCTCGCTCGCCTTTGGATTGGAGCACAAGCTGGGCGGCGCCGGTGCTGCCACCCCTGGCGTCGAAGCTTTACCAGGAATCGGGCTTGCGCGAATCGCAGGGGAGGAATGCATGAGCGCCCGTTACGGCATGGTGATCGATCTGGACCGGTGCACCGGCTGCGGTTCGTGCATGGTGGCGTGCGCAGCGGAGAACAATGTGCCGGCACTTCCCCAGGCAACTGCGCGCACCGGGCTTACGCCGGTGCTGGTGCGCAAGGTATCGAACGGGCTGGAAGGCAATCTGCGCCGGGAGGCATTCATCCCGATCATGTGCATGCACTGCGAACATGAAACGCCGTGCGTGCATGTTTGTCCGCAGCAGGCGGTGGAAGTGGATGCGGCGACGGGCATTGTGATGCAGATGCCGCAGCGCTGCCTGGGCTGCCGATATTGCATGACGGCTTGTCCTTATCACGCGCGGTATTTCAACTGGTGGGATCCGTCATGGCCAGCCGGAATGGAGAAGACGCTAAACCCCGGAGTGGCTTCGAGAATGCGCGGCGTGGTGGAGAAATGCAATCTCTGTCACGCGCGATTCCATGCAGCGAAAGAAAAAGCCGCTGCGGCGGGGCGGCGCGAGATCGATGCTGCCGATTACATTCCGGCGTGCGTGGAGGCCTGTCCGACGGGAGCAATTCGGTTTGGCAACCTGGCGGACCAGAACGATCCGGTTGCGCAGGAAGCGCATTCGGCAAACGCATTCCGGTTGCTGGCTCGCATCGGAACGGAACCCAAGGTCTATTACAAGTCGAATGAGGCATGGGTGAGAAAGATGGCTGAGCCGGGTGATCAGAGCAGTAGTCCGGTCCGATCGACCGAGATTTCCAACCATCAATCGGAGGTACAACATGTCTAGTGCGGCTCTCGCCGACAGTCGATGGATCGCTCGCGGCGAAGAGCGAGTTTCGTTGCCACGTTTCTTAGCCTGGCTCGGTCCGTGGGTGGTCATACTTGCGATTGGAGTCTATGCCGCTGGCTTGTGCCTGTATTACGGGCTCAACCAGACGAACATGGACAATCGCTTCGCGTTCGGCCTATGGATCTTTCTGGACCTCGGCGTCATTGCGCTCGGAGCCGGCGCATTCTTCACTGGATTTCTGGTTTACATTCTCAAGCGCGCCGAGTTAAGGCCCATCCTGAATACTGCGGTCGTTGTGGGATTCATTTGTTACAGCGGCGCAGTGGCGATTTTGGGCATTGATGTCGGGCAGCCTCTGCGATTCTGGTTCACCTTTTGGCATCCGAATACGCACTCGATGCTGACCGAGGTGACCTTCTGCATCACGTGCTATCTGACGGTTCTGTGCCTGGAATACATTCCGATCGTTTTGCGCAACCGGCAACTGCGCAAGCTGCCGTCATTCCTGGTCTTTGAACATCAGCTTCATAAGTTAGTTCCGGTGCTGGCTGGAGTCGGAACTCTGCTCTCATTTTTCCATCAGGGTTCGCTGGGTGGGCTTTACGGAGTGCTGCGCGGGCGTCCGTTCGCGTTTCGGCAGGGCGTCTTCATTTGGCCTTCTACTTTCTTTCTATTCATTCTGTCGGCAATTGCGACCGGGCCGAGTTTCCTGATGTTGGTGACAGCGACCGTGGAGAGCGTTACGGGGCGGCGGTTGGTAGCGAACGGCGTGTTCCGACGCTTGGGTCTGATTTCCGGAGTGCTGTTGGGGATTTACGTAGCAGCGAAGTCGATCGACACGCTGGTCTGGCTGAATCTTACTTCTCCGTCCGAGGGATTCGCTCCCTGGCAGTACTACATCTACAAGCCATTTGGGACGCCGGTTCTTTTTGCGGAGATTGTTCTGTTCGGACTAGTCCCGGCATTTCTGCTCACGTTTCGGCGCACCGCCGAGAGGCGGGGATGGCTGCTGACCGGGGCAGCACTTGCCTGTTGCGGAATTCTGATGAACCGGTTTGTCATGACCGTGCAGACTCTGGCATTGCCGACTCTGCCGTTTGACGAATTCCTGCGATATACGCCGAGTTGGCAAGAGTTAGCCAGCTTTGGCGGCGTCATTGCCTACGGCGTCATCGTTTATTCGTTGTCCTACCGATATCTATCTCTGTTTCCAAAGTCAGAGGGAGAGAATTCTCATGTTTCCGGGAGTTGATGGGTTTCATTGGACAGTCTGTCACGTTGTTTTCCTGATGCTGTTCTTTGCGGTGGCTCTGACGATCGTGTTGACGGTGGTCTCCGCCGGCTGGCGCACGGCGCATGACTTTCGGCGTCATCGTGCGATCGAGTTGTGCTGGAAAGCGGATTTCGCCGACTTGCCGGAGGCGAGCCGGCGATGCCGGCACGAGCTGGCAGGGCGAGTCATTTCGAGGCCGTGCGACAACCAATTCGACTGCCGGCATTGCGAGAATTACTCCCATTTCGCGGTGCTGCCGGCGACGGGACTGGCCCAAGATCTTGGGCTCGACTATCCCGCTGACCGTCTTTACCACCGGGGACACACCTGGGCAAAGCCGGAAGCAGACGGGACAGTCAGCATCGGGCTGGATGCACTGGCAGATCATTTGATCGGAACGCCAGACTCAATTGAAGTGCCCGAGATCGGCGATGAACTGGAAGTCAACCAGATCGCCTGGCGCATTCAGAAGAACGGGCAAGAGATCCGGGTGCGGGCGCCGTTAGAGGGGACTGTGATCTCGATTGGAGGCCGCGAAGATCATTGGTCTCTAAAGATCCGTCCACGGCTTGATGTGAAAGATCCGAAAACAACGCGGCACTTGCTTCGTGGGCCCGAGGTACACGGATGGATCGCCCGGGAATTGGAGCGACTTCAATTACAGCTTCGACCTGCGGGTACTCAGCCCAGCCTGGCCGATGGAGGAGAACTGGTAGACGGACTGGTGGATGCACTACCGGAGTCGGACTGGAATACAGTGCTAGCCGATACGTTCCTGGAAGTCTGAGATCGCAGGACCGCCGTCAGTGCGCAATCTCGTAACGCTTTAGCTTGTCATAAAGCGTAGAGCGGTCGATTCCAAGGGATGCCGACGCTTCTTTCACGTTACCGTGTTTCCTTTCCAGAGCGGCAACGATGGCACGGCGTTCAAGTTCGCCAAGAGGAACATCGGGAATCTCCCAGGCTTGTTGAGGGCCGGCATGCTGCAACCAGGAGAAATCCTGCTCGTCGAGCATGCCATTCCGACAGGTAACGATCGCTCGCTCGATTACATTTTCCAATTCACGCACGTTGCCTGGCCAGTCATGGGCGATCAAAACCCTGAGCGCTGCTGGAGCAATACCGTGGACGTCTCTGCCTAATTCAGAAGAAATACGATTGACGAAGTGTTCGGCCAGTAGAGGTACATCCTCGCGACGTTCCCGCAGTGCGGGCAAGCGAATCTCGATTACATTCAGCCGATAGTAGAGATCTTCGCGGAAGCGTCCTTGCTGGACTTCTTGAGCAAGGTTTTTGTTGGTAGCGGCAATAATCCGGACGTCGACCTGAACCTCTTCTGTTCCGCCGACCCGATAAAAACGCCGTTCCTGCAGGACTCTCAGCAGATCGGCTTGCAATTTGGGAGAAATATCGCCAATCTCATCGAGGAAGAGGGTTCCACCATCAGCCAGTTCGAATTTGCCTTTTGACTGTCCGTTCGCTCCCGTGAAGGCGCCTTTTTCGTAGCCGAATAGTTCGCTCTCGAGCAGCGTCTCGGTTAAAGCAGCACAACTAACTACAATGAACGGTTTTTCCGCACGACTTCCGGAGTAATGGACGGCGCGAGCAACGAGCTCCTTTCCAGTTCCACTTTCACCGTGAATCAGGACCGTGCTGCGAAGGCTAGCAATCTCCTGGGTGAGCGCGAGAATTTCTTCCATACGAGGGTTCTTGGTGATGATGTCGTGATGACGATATTGACGGGTTAGCTTCTTTCTCAGAATGGCATTCTCGCTCTGCAGCTTTTTCAGCTTGAGGATTCTCGAAACCAACATCGAGATTTCCTGAGGGTTACAGGGCTTCACGATGTATTCCTGGGCGCCTTCCTTCATCGCCTGAATGGCGGTGTCGACAGTGGCATAAGCCGTAATAATGATGACTGATGCGTCAGGCCGCACGCGATGAATTTCCATCATCGTCTCGATGCCATCCATTCCGCCGGGCATTTTTAGGTCGACAAAACAGATGGCATAGTCGGCGACTTTGGCAAGCTCAACCGCTTGCTGGCCGTTGGATGCAGTATCGACGCGATATCCATCTTCTCTCAACCACGCAGCCATGGACTCGCACATCACGTCTTCATCGTCGACGACAAGAATTGGCCAACTTTTCTTCATACTCCTCCATCTTGAGACGCAAAACGTTCGGCTATTTGCAAGCTACAACGAGAGCAATACTGTTCCGATTTGGTATCCACCATCCCTATGTGCGTCGAGAGACTCATCGCGCATTTCTGCTCCGGGCAGTGGACGAGGCCGAAGGTATGCCCCATCTCATGCAGCACTTCTTTCGTAAGCCGCTCGCGCAACACATCATCCCTCGCTGGAAGCCCGTAAAATTCCTGCTGCAGGCGACAGAGCGAGACGATCGCCACGGTGCCGTCGAGTTGCGCCTGTCCGAAAAGAAAGCTCAGCATGGGAATCGAGAGGTCAACATCGGTGACGCCGAGTACCCGTGAAGCGTCCCGCGGAGCGTTTTGCGCCACCAGTTTCATGATTTCCACTGATTGATATTGTTTCCGTTTGCCGTCATACGCAGAATCAGGAATCGAGAGCGGGGGCAGCCGCCGGACAGGTAGAGGGAACCATTCAGTGGCCGTATCTTCGATCCACTCCCAAACCTTGTCTGGCACTTTGCCGATCGCGACAAGATAAAAAGCGTTCACACAGTCTGCACCTGCACTTCCCTCAGCTCCTGATCACCTTTGCGCGACTTGAGTGGCAACGTAATGGTGAAAGTAGTGCCGACATTTCTCTGACTTGCAACTTCGACCTCGCCATCATGGGCCTTCACAATTCCGTAGAGCACGGCAAGGCCAAGCCCGACCCCTTTTCCATCGGCTTTGGTTGTGAAGAACGGGTCGAAGATCTTGGATAGATTTTCCGGAGCGATGCCCTCGCCGGTATCTTGCACAAAGAGTTCGGCGTTGGTTCCCTGGTCCACCAAGCGAGTGCGGATGCTGAGTGTACCTCCACCCTTTGGCTGCATCGACTGGGCGCCGTTCAAAACGAGATTTAAGACCACCTGCTGCATTTGGGAAGAATCAGATTCGATCTGAGGCAGAGTTTCCTGCAGATCCAAAATGATCTCGGTACTTAACAATTTGAGTTTGTGTTGCGCAAGGTTGACAGTGGTACGAATCAGCTTGTTGAGGTCGGCGGGGGCTCGCTGCGGCTTCGATCGGCGTGAAAAGGCTAGGAGATCAGAAACAATTCTGCCGACGCGAGCGGTTTCGGTTGAAATAAGACCCAGGTACTTACGGAATTCGGCCTCGCGTCCGGGCGGGAACGCTCCATTTGCCATCAAGCGTTCCAAGAGCATGGAGAGATTGAGCACTCCGGAGACGGGATTGTTGATTTCGTGCGCCACGCTTGCGGCGAGCTGGCCCAGGGATGCAAGCCGGTCTGTCTGGATCAGCTTGCGTTGCGCAGTTTGCAGCTGTTGTGTACGCTCCTGGACTTTGCTCTCGAGCGTTTGCTGCATGTCGTTGAGCTCCGTGACGGCCAACTTCAAGCGTTCGCGCATGCGATTGAAGGAGTCGACCAACTCGTCGAGTTCCTGGCTGCGGCGAGTGATCTCGATATGCTGATCGAGATCCATCTCGCTGACGGCTTTAGTGCCTTTGATCAGCTGGCGGATCGGAGTGGCGACGAATCGATGCGTAAATAAGATCACGAAGGCCGCGCCGATGCCTACCTCAAGAAGGGTTGAAATGATCGTTTGGAGGGTAATCGTTCTGGTTTGCTCTTTGACCGGATCGAGGCGTAGAGCGACATCGACAACGCCGAGCACCTTGGTGGACGCGCTATGCGCGTGGCAGCTGGCATTGCTGCACGAGGGCTCGTTATATATCGGCGTGACCATGCTGATGGTCTTGACTCCTTCGGGGCTGGTGGCATAACGGACCCGGGAAGCTTCCGCCGGCTTGTCAACAATCGGCCCGTTCTTGTGGCATGTAGCGCAGACTTCGTTGGTCAAATTCGGGAGGCCCTGGTTCGGTTGCTCACGGGAGTCGGTCGAGAACACCAGGCGCCCTTCACGATTGAACATGCGGATACGGTCGACGCCTTCTTTATCGGCGATCGTCTGCATGATGTGGTACTCGGCTTTGCGGTCGTCGTCGAGCATGAACTGCCAAGTGGCGCTAGTGATACTGCGCGACAGTTCGTCTGCACCCAGAACCATCGTTTCGACCAACTGCTTCTTTTGTGTGCGGAAGTTCAGGTAGCCAGTGACACTGCTGATCGCAACAATGAGGATCGTCAGCGAGATGATCAGCTTGGGGCCAAGTTTTCGTGGCATCAATTCGTCACCCTTGCGGCACATCCGCAGGTGGAAGCCCCCATCAGTACCGGGCCCTCCTTGTTAAGCCTAAATTTCACGGCCATGCCAGACCGTGATTACTAACGCCCGGACGGGTGATCCACGTCACAAGGACTTTCCGGTCTCCGTGGGCCAACTGTGGGCGCACGAATCTCTTAAAAGTCAGTATGTTGCGGGAACAGCCAGAGCTGACGTGTGCTTCAATTGCCGCGGCAGACAAATGCGCGAAACACACTCCGGCGTCCGATACCCACGTAACTCACCAATAATGAGGGAAACGCTGTATACGAGTGGGCCCGTGGACCTGAGACGATATTGCGTTTTGTGTCCACTCTAAGTCCCGTGCCTAAGCGATTGCTCTGTGTTGATGACGATTCCGAAACTCTCAAGCAGCGAACCCTGCTGCTGGAGGCAGGTGGCTATTCGGTCGTGTCGACTACATCGGCCCAGGCGGCGTTGGAGCAACTGGCGAACGGTGCGAGTGTCGATCTGGTTTTGCTCGATTACGTTATGCCAGGAATGAATGGTGACGAATTGGCGAGGGAACTTGGTCAGAAGTATCCGAGTCTTCCGCTAATCGCAGTTTCCGCCGTCGACCCTTTGCCTCAATCCTTCCTTCGGAATGTCGACGGTCACCTCCGAAAGGGTCAAGACCCGCAGGTTCTTCTTTCAGAAGTAGCACGCGTGCTCGGACGATCCAGGAACGGTTCCGGCAAAGGGACTGTTTCGCAGAGAACCGTTTTGTGCGTTGAAGATGAGGAATTACAGCTCAAGGCCCGGAGATTGGTTTTCGAAGCCGCGGGCTATTGTGTGTTGGAGGCAAGAACCGCGAAGGGTGCGATCTCGATCTTTGAGTCCCGCAACGTCGATGTGGTGGTGATGGACTACTGGCTCTCGGATCAGAACGGAAATGGAACCGCGGTAGCCGAGCAGATGAAGAAGCTGCGTCCGCGAACACCGATTGTGATGCTCTCGGGCTTCTCAGCTCTGCCGGGCGAGGGAGCCCTCGTCGATTCCTGGATGCGTAAGTCGCAACTGGAGCCCGAGTACTTGCTGCATGAAGTGGATCGCTTGATCGAACTCCGCACTATCCATCAGCAAACCGATAGTCCTCATGAAAGCAAATAATGCGGTAGCTCTGCTGTCTAAAGGTTCTAGGACGGCCGCCATGAGCGGGGTAAAGCTCGCTCTGATCTTCACGATTCAGGCAAGCACGTTTCTGCATGCCTGGCCGATGCCTGCGGAGTTTCCAAGCGGAGAAGGACCTCAAGCTCACCTGAAAGATCTCACATTGGCGCAACTCGGAAATGTTGAGGTGACGACGGCCTCCAAAGAGCCCGAACATGTATGGAAGACCACGGCAGCGATCTATGTTCTGACCGAAGATAACATTCGCCGATCAGGAGCGACGACGATTCCCGACGCACTCCGGCTCGTTCCGGGGGTCGAAGTAGCACAAATCAACAGCAATCAATGGTCGATCGGGATTCGCGGATTCGGCAGCAGGCTGACACGAGATGTTTTGGTGCTCATTGACGGTCGCACGGTTTACACAACTCTGCTGGCGGGCACCTATTGGGAAGTGCAAAACCTGATGCTTGCGGATGTTGAACGGATTGAGGTGATCCGTGGGCCGGGAGGCACTATCTGGGGGCCCAATGCAGTAAACGGTGTCATCAACATCATCACGAAGAATAGTAAGGATACGCATGGCAAATATGTCAGCGTAGGCGGGGGCGATGTCGATGAAGGGATGATTAATGCACGATATGGTGCAGGGAACGGTACCGGACTCGATTACCGCATATATGGCATGGCATTTGATCGCGGCCCTGAGTTTCATCCAGGCGGCATCGACTACGATCGCTGGAGGTCTGTGCAGGGTGGGTTCCGCATGGACTTGGCAAATGGCGAGCGCAACCGATACACCGTGCAGGGCGATATCTATGACGAGGGAGCAGGAGAAAGTGTTACTGCAACGACGTATGCTTTTCCTTATCAGCAGGTCATTGATGGAACCGCTCGATTATCAGGTGGAAATATTCTTGCGCGGTGGCAGCAAACTCAGGGACAAGGCAAGGATTTCCAACTCCAGGCGTATTACGATCGCACGAACCGTCACGAATTGAATTTCGCCGACCTGCGCGATACCTTCGATGTGGACTTCCTGGATCGCTTTCCCCTACCCGGCAATCAGGAGATATCGTGGGGACTGGGCGCTCGCTTCAGCCACGGAACTAATCCGACGGTCCTCTCGGGCCTCTACTTTCTACCTGGATCACGAACTGACAAGCTCTTCACTGGCTTTTTCCAAGATGATATCGGGCTGTTCGATAATCGGGTGTCGATATCGCTCGGCACCAAGCTGGTAAAAACCAATTACACAGGGGTGCAACTGGAGCCCAGCGCTCGATTGCTCTGGGCACCAGCCAAAATGGAAACAATCTGGGCAGCTTATACGCATGCGCTTCGAACGCCGTCCGATGCGGAGCGAGCATTCTATCTCCTGGGATTCACAGGCTCACGCATCAACGGATTGCCATTCTTCGCGCGCTTCAATCCAAATCCCAATTTTCACTCTGAGGAGCTAAACGGATACGAACTAGGCTACCGGCATCTTTTCCTCGAGAATGTCTACGTGGATATCGACGCTTTCTACAACCATTACGGAGATCTTTTCAGCGAAGACCTGGTTGGGGCTCCTTTTCTAGAGAACAGCCCGGCGCCGCCTCACTATCTGCTTCCGGCTCAATTCGGTAACGGGCTAGTCAGCACTACTCGGGGATTGGAAATTGCCCCGGAATGGAAGCCGGTGCCCTTTTGGCGATTGCGAGCTTCGTATTCGTTTCTGCAAATGGAGCTCAGGAAGGGGACGAATTCTCTGGATGTCGGGACCGCTGCCCCCACTGAGGGCTCCAGCCCCCGACACGAAGCCACACTCACGTCGGCGTTGGACATCAAGAAAGCTTTTAGCGTCGACCTCACATTTCGATATGTAAGTCGCCTGCCTGCGCAAGAGATTCGGGCCTACACGACTGCGGACGCACAATTCACCTGGCGCCCTGGGGAGCACTTGAGCTTCTCGGTTGTCGGCCAAAACCTATTCCAGCCTTATCACTATGAATCCGCGAGCAATCCTGGCCCGAATGTTGCTATTAAGCGAAGTGCGTACGGACAGATTACTTGGCAACACTGAGAACAGTGATGGCACCAACCGGGAGATCGCGATCTGTTGTCTTTCGATTCTCGGCTCTTGCGAGTTTCTTACTCGGCTTGTCTGCCCCGCTTTTTCTATCCTCTAACAACTGCGTGGCTCAAGACTCCAGACCCACCGAATCTCAGGTCAAAGCTGCCTACCTTTATAACTTTGGAAAGTTCGTGCAGTGGCCATCCGGTCGAGCGGCCATTTCGGGGGCGTTTCAGATCTGCATATTAGGCCGGGACCCCTTTGGCGCTGTTCTTGATTCGACCGTAAATGGGGAGAGCGTCGATGGCAAGACAATCTCGGTGCAGAGAATTCATCGCGTTCAAGATGCGGCTGGCTGCAACATCCTCTTCATTAGTTCCTCGGAAGAAAGCCGTTTAGCGACAATCCTCAGCGAAGCCGGGCGCATGCGTCTTCTTACAGTCAGCGATATTCCGCATTTTGCCGAGCGCGGCGGTGTGATCGGACTGGTGAGCCAGGAAGACCGAATCCGCTTCGAGGTGAATCGCAGCACGGCAGAAGAGAGTCATCTCCTGCTGAGCTCGGAATTGTTGAAAGTTGCGATCCATGTAATCCAGAGGAAGCCAAGAAGCAGGCAATGACGGCAGGCCGCACAAGCTCGATTTCGGCTCGGCTCACGATGATGAACATGCTCGTGAGTGGTGTGGCGTTGCTATTGGCTTGTGCTGGCTTTTTCGCGTATGACCAAATTACCTTCCGGCAGAGCCTCATTCGGACAATTTCGGCCCAGGCCCAAATTGTCGGATCAAATAGCGTCTCAGCCATTCTTTTTAACGATCCTCAAGCGGCCGCGAGCACGTTGGCCGCATTACAAAGTTCGCAGAACATCGTCTCCGCGGGAATTTTTACTATCGGCCGACGACCGCTCGCAGAGTTCTCCAAGGATCCCAACGGAGAGATTCCCAACATCCCTTCGTTGCCTCAAGAAAAAATTCAAGGCTATTGGTATCGCGCGAAATACGTCATTCTGGTGCGCCAGATCATGTCTGAGGGGAAGCCGATAGGATTCGTTTATCTGCGAGCCAGCCTCGCCGAGATCGATCAGCGGCTCAAGCGGTATGCGCTCATCGCGCTCGCTGTTTTATTAATTTCCCTTCTTGCAGCAAACGTAGTTTCGTCCTCATTCCGAAAGTCAGTTGCTCAGCCAATCGTGCAGTTAGCCACGACCGCTCAAGAGATTTCCCGCGATAAGAACTACAACATTCGCGTGCATCCTCCAGGGGAACAGAATGAGCTCGCGGTCCTGGTGGATTCTTTTAACGAGATGCTGAACGAACTCCAGAAAAGTCACGATGAACTGGAACATCGGGTTTCAGAACGCACCCGAGAGTTGCTTTCATCGAACCGTGAGCTGGAGGCGTTTTCCTATTCAGTGTCTCATGACCTCCGAGGCCCATTAGATGCCATCAACGGCTTCAGTTACCTGCTCTTGAATCAGGACGGAACCGGACAGACGCCGCACACGCGCGAACTCGTGGAAAACATACGGTCTAGCAGCAGAAGAATGACTTCTCTGATCGATGACTTATTGAATCTCTCTCGGGTAACGAGCAGCGTAATGCGAGCCGAAAAGGTAGATCTGAGCGCGATCGCGCGTTCCATCATTGAAGAACTGTATCGCAGCGCCCCGGACCGCCAATTGGAGTTTATTGCGCCGGAAAAGACCGAGGTATTTGGAGACGCGCGGCTTCTCAGCGTCATGATGGACAACCTGCTCCGAAATTCCTGGAAGTACACTTCGCATCACGATCACGCTCGAATTGAGTTTGGCAGCACGAATGAGGACGGGCGCATCGTATATTTCGTAAAGGATGATGGCAGCGGATTTGATCCACGTTCCGCCGACCGATTGTTCCAACCATTTCAGCGGCTTCATTCGACTGCTGAGTTTCCGGGGAATGGAATTGGTCTAGCCACCGTCAGAAGAGTCATTCAGCGTCACGGAGGAGAAGTGTGGGCGCTCGGAGCAGTCGAAAAGGGAGCAACCTTCTACTTCACAATAAGTTCTCCTAGAACGTACGGGCCAACTGCTAAACGCTGAATTTGTTTCAATTCCGCGTGGGAATTCAATCCTGACAACTCCTATAGAATCAACAGCATCAGACTGACACGCTTTCTTGAGCGGTGCGGTTTGTCGCTGATTTCCGCTTCCATGGGGCTTGGATTACCTGGTTATTATGCGTTTGTCAGCTTTTCTCCTTGCCGTGCTCAGCGCAACCGCAATGGCGCAGCTAGCATTTCAAGCTCCGTCACCCACATACGAAGGGCAGAAAGTCAGCGCAGTCTCATTGATTGCAAATCCGCACCGAGATTTGGGGCCACTCTATCCTTTGCTGACTCAGCGTGCCGGCGAGCCCTACTCCCAGAAGAACATTGACGCTGATTCGAAAGCCCTGCAACGAGCCGGGCATTTCCCCGAGGTAAAAGTTAGTGTTGCGCCTGAAGTGGATGGGCTGAGGGTTGAATTCTTGCTGGAGCCTGCCTATTACCTGGGCGTGGTCGGCTTCCCCGGAGCTACAAAGGAATTTGCTTACATTCGGCTTCTGCAGGTTACGGACCTCTCGGATGAAGACCCGTACGATCCGTCGCGGATTCCGGTTGCTCAAAAAGCCTTGACGAGTTTCTTTCATCGCAATGGATATTTTCAGGCTGAGGTAGAAGCCCAGCCAGTGATCGACGACGCACATCAACTGGTCAGTGTTCATTTTCCGGTCAAGTTGGGGAAAAAAGCGAAAATTGCGTCGGTCGATATTGAGGGGACGAAGGATGGGGAGACGAATCGGTTGCTGCATTCAGTCCATTCCGTCTGGGCTCGCCTTTCAAGAGGGCTTTTGAAAGCGGGAAAGCCTTATTCACCGACCCTTATCGCGACGGCAACCAAGCTGATGAAAAGGACGCTGACGAAAGAACACAGGCTGGCGAGCAGCGTGAAAGAGAATCCTCCGGAATACGATCCGCAAACAAACCGAGTGAAAGTGTCGTTCGCAGTTGAGGTTGGGCCAGTGGTGACCGTTCGGGCCCAGGGGGCGAAGCTGAGCCCAATCCCTTTTCTCGCTAATCGCGAAATGAAGAAGTTGATCCCAATCTATTCCGAAGGAACGGTCGACCAAGAACTGGTGGAGGAAGGAGAGCGGAACCTGACCGATTTCTTTCAGAAGAAAGGTTATTACGACGTTAAGGTGACGACGGACTTTCGCAGCCAGCCTGATGAGATTGCGATTGTGTACAAGATTAACCGCGGCCAGAAGCATAAGGTTGACCGCATCCTGCTTCACGGGAATTATGCGATTGGAGAAAAGGATCTTCTTGCCCAAGTCACGGTTAAGAAGTCACACATTTGGACCCATGGCAGTCTCAGCCAGAAGTTGCTGAAGCAGAGCGCGTCGAATATTGAAGCCCTTTATCGCGATCGCGGGTATGAGGAAGTCAAGGTCACGCCCAGAACGGTTGACCGCGAACCGAAAATCGACGTGGATTTCGATATCGAGGAAGGCCGTCAGACGCTCGTCGAAGATGTGCAGGTTACAGGCAATCAGAGCGTCGAATATGCGCAACTTACCGCGCCGAAAGGCTTTGAACTACGGGCGGGAGAGCCATTCTCCCCGAGGAAGATGACGGAGGATCGAAACCGCATTTCAGCCACTTATCTGAATCGCGGATATTTGAACGCGGAAGTGAGGGCCACGGTGCAGCGATCTGGGGAAGATTCCTATCGCGTGAATGTGGCCTATGCCATTACCGAGAACCAGATGGTTCGAATGGGTGAAGTCGTTTTTCTGGGGCAGCAACACACAAGGCTCTCCTTGCTCAAAAGGACAGCCCAGATTGCACCAGAAACTCCAATGAGGCGGGGATCTCTGCTGGAAGCCGAGAGCCGGCTGTATGACTTGAGCATTTTCGACTGGGCCAGTGTAGGACCGCGGAAGCCGATCACAAATCAGAGCGATGAAATGGCATTGGTAAAGGTCCATGAGGCTAAACGGAACGAGATTACGTATGGCTTTGGGTTTGAGGTATCGCATCGGGGTGGAAACATCCCGACCGGAACGGTTGCCCTTCCGGGCGGGGGAGGATCCATCGGGTTGAATGGATACAAGATCGCGCCCAGCCAATCAACGTTCGCAAGTCCTCGGGGATTGGTCGAATTCACACGGCAGAACATGCGCGGACTAGGCGAAACCGCGAGCGGTTCGATTCTGGCGGCGCGACTCGACCAGCGTTTACTGACAACGTACACACAACCGCATTTCATCGGGACGGAATGGCAATCCCTGGGCAGTTTTTCACTGGAGCGCAACAGCGAAAATCCGCTCTTCACCGCCGCGCTTGGAGATCTCTCTTTCCAAGTCGAACGCGCGATTGCACATAAGACGAATACACGGGTACAAATCCGCTACGACTTCAACAAAACCGATTTGTCGCACATCCTGGTTCCCGACCTCGTTCTCCCCCAAGACCGCAGCGTGCGGTTATCGACCTTTTCAGCAACTCTGATTCACGATACGCGCGACAAGCCTCTGGACGCGCACCGGGGCATGCTCGCAACAGTCGATCTGGGAATCACGCCTACCGCACTCGGTTCGAGCGCAAACTTCACAAAGCTGTTTGGGCAGTATGCTTTTTATAAGCCGCTGCATTCGCTCGTTTTGGCGAACAGCATTCGGATTGGACTGGCGTCACCATTTGCCAACAGCTTTGTTCCGACCAGTCAACTCTTTTTCTCGGGCGGCGGAACCTCGTTACGCGGATTTCCGATTGATCAGGCCGGCCCGCAACGTCTAGTCCCTTTTTGCAACGTGCTTCAAGGGCAATCCGGATGCGTAAACATTACGGTACCAGTGGGCGGAAAGCAGTTGTTCATCCTGAATTCAGAAGTGCGCTTTCCGCTGGGCATCATGAAAGCGCTCGGAGGCGTGATCTTCTACGACGGTGGGAATGTATATAGCGCGATCAATCTCAACAACTTCGCGAACAACTATACGAACACAGTCGGATTCGGCTTTCGCTACTCGACGCCGATCGGTCCCGTGCGGATTGATATCGGGCGAAACCTTAATCCGGTGCCCGGCATCAATCCGACGCAGTACTACATCACAATTGGCCAGGCTTTTTAGGGACAGAGATGACTTGGAGTCGGAGGATCGGCTGGGCTGCGGTTGGTTTTGGGATTCTGCTCGTTCTCGTGTTGGTGGGAGGATACGCGTACCTCAAGAGTTCTTCGTTCAATCGACTCGCGCTGCGAAGGATCGCAGAAGAAGTGGATAAGTCCACCGGCGGAAAAACAAAAATTGGCGGATTGTCCTTCACACTCTCAGGGTTGACTGCCAATCTTTACGACGTTACGGTCCGTGGCACAGAACCTCCGGATCAGCCTCCTCTCTTGCAGGTGGACAAGCTCACGGTTGGGCTCAAGGTCCTTTCCGTGATGCATGCAAAAGTTAACCTTCGTGAGCTGTTGATAGAACATCCGGTGGTTCACATCGAGGTAAACAGAGATGGCAACAACAATGTCCCGACACCGCCGCCCAGCCAGGGCAGCAGTCACACGAGCGTCTTTGATCTTGCAGTGGGACATGCTCAGATTACGAATGGCGAAATTGATTACAAGGACCAGAAGAGCCCTCTGGATGCCGATCTGTATGACATGAGCACCGACATCCGGTTCACACCGATCGTGAAGAGATATGACGGAGTTCTTTCCTATAAGAACGGGCGCCTACGCTATGCGAACTATGCTCCCCTGGCTCACGATTTCGGCCTGAGGTTCAGCGCGACTTCCGAAAAATTAACCGTTGAATCGGCGAACCTCCATGTCGGATCGTCAAGCTTGATGCTGCAGGCACAGGTTTCAAACTACTCGAATCCAGTTGTGGACGGCACCTATCGGGTGCTGATCCATGCACAAGATTTCGACGAGTTCTCCTCTTCCGCAAGGGCGCAGGGCAATGTATCGCTGACCGGGAAGCTTCATTATCAAAAAGTCGAGAATCAACCTCTATTGAGGAATGTGTCGGTTGACGGACGCCTTGCTAGCGAGTTGCTCGTGGCGGCTGCCTCAGGAAAACGCGCCGAACTTCGCAGGCTCGAAGGAGGATTCAAACTTGCTGGCGGAAATCTCATCGTCCGTGATCTCAGCGTAGATACATTCGGCGGCCGCGTCAAAGTAAGTGGTGAGATGAATCATCTGGATTCGACGCCTGAAACTAAGGTCCATGCCTGGTTGCAGGACATTTCCCTTCGAGCACTGCAGCGGAGTCTGGGGAACGAGCAACTCCACAATGCTGCTATCTCCGGAACGCTCTCGGGCAATGCGGAAGCCGCCTGGAAGGGAGCGGTAGAGAATCTTCAGGCCCGATCGGATCTCACACTGCGAGCGCAGGCTATCCGCATATCGAATCCATCAGCGTTGGAGGTGCCGATCAATGGAACCGTACACGCGAGGTACGACGGCCCAAGGCAAAGTATGGAATTGCACGATACCGTGATCAGAACTCCATCCGCGACCCTCAGCGCACAAGGGCGGATTGGCAAACAGTCGAGTCTGCAGTTGCGAGTGATCGCAGACGATCTGCATCAACTCGAGGAGCTGGCGGCATCCTTCGGCAGTGGGCAAAGCCCGCCACCAGCCATATCCGGCAAAGCCACCGTGAATGCGGTTGTGCGCGGGTCACTGAAGAGACCCACTGTCTCCGCTCAGTTGAATGCGACGAACCTCAATGTGCAAGGGAGCGAATGGGCGAGCGCGGCACTCGCGGTGCAGGCAAATCCGTCTGAGTTGAAAGTGGAGAATGGCAGGCTTGCGAGTGCTCGGCAAGGACGGGCATCGTTCGATGCGGATATCAAGCTTCACAATTGGTCTTATGACCCTTCCGGCCGCGTCCATGCGGATGTGAACGCTCAGCAATTCACGATTGGCGACTTGCAACAACTGGCGGGGCGGCAGTATCCGATTTCCGGCGTTGTGTCAGCAAAAGCCTCATTCGATGGTTCCGAGCGGGAACCCGCAGGAAGCGGAACGGTTGAAGTTGCGAACGCGAATGTTTACGGCGAGCCGATCCAGAAACTCGCTGCCGACTTCCACACTGATAATGGCGCGATTGTCTCGAAGTTAGCTGTAGCAGCGAAGGCGGGGACTGTGAACGGCAATCTCTCTTACGCGCCGAAGACGAAAGCCTACGAAGTGCGCGTAGATGTGCCCGGGATTGCGCTACAGCGCTTGCAGATCGTACAAGCAAGAAACCTGCAGCTCACGGGGACCCTAACCGCTTCTGTCACAGGGCAGGGTACGATCGACAATCCGCAACTGGTGGCAACCGTGGAACTGCCCGCATTGCAAGCGAAGGGCAAGTCGATTTCTGATTTGAAGGCCGAGGCGCATGTCGCGCAGCACCAACTTAATGTGAATATGGATTCGAACGTATCGCAAGTTAAGGTACATGCCCAGGCGCAAGTGAGACTGACCGGTGGCTATGAATCACAGGCAAACCTCGATACCGGCACCATCCCTCTGGAGACTTTAGTTGCTGCATTTGCATCGAGTGTTCCATCGGGATTTCAGGGGCAGACCGAGATTCACGCGAGTTTGCGTGGACCGCTGAAAGACAAGGATCGGGTTGAAGCGCATCTATCAATTCCGGTTTTGAAAGCCAGTTATCAATCATTGCAGGTTGGAATCGCTAGTCCGATTCGGGCGGACTACGCAAGCTCTGTTGTGACGTTGCAACCTGCCGATTTCGAAGGCACTGGCACTACCCTACGTGTGCAGGGACGGCTTCCGATTGGGGGTACGAGTGCTTCTACGATGACTGCTAAGGGATCGGTTGACCTGCGGATTCTGAAGATTGTCGCGCCGGGCATGGAAAGTTCTGGGACGCTGGCACTCGACGTAAGGACTTCCGGAACGGCCTCCAAACCGGCAGTTCAGGGTCAGCTCGAGCTGAAAGATGTTGCCCTGACGACACCGGATGCGCCGATCGGAGTTGAAAAGCTGAACGGCAGCCTCGACATTTCCAACGATCGTGTTCAGGTTTCGAAAATGACGGGCGTGATGGGCGGCGGCGAGATTTCGGTCGGAGGCGCCATTACTTATCAGCCAAATCTGCAATTCAACCTCGCCCTTGAATCCAAGTCGGTCCGCCTTTTGTACCCAGAGGGGCTGCGCACTCTGCTCGACACCAACCTGGCGTTTAGCGGCACTCCGGCGTCCTCTACCTTGAGCGGACGGGTGCTGATCAACAACCTGTCATTCACCCCGGATTTCGACCTTTCGAGTTTCGCGGACCAATTCAGCACTGGTGGAACCGTCTCGCAACCCGGTTTCGCGGACAGCGTAAAACTCGCGATTGCAGTGCAGTCACGCGAAACTCTGAACGCTACCAGCTCGCAGGTGAGCATCGCGGGGCAAGCCGCTCTGCAAGTGGGAGGAACTGCGGCGAATCCCGTCATCACGGGCCGCACTACACTGAACTCTGGCGAGCTCTTCTACCGAAACGTGCGCTATCAGCTGCAAAGAGGCGTCATCACATTCGACGATCCGAACCAAACACATCCCGTGCTGAATGTTTCCGCAACTACCACAGTCGAACAATACAACCTGACGCTCAATTTGCGAGGGCCACTGGACAAGCTGACGACATCCTATGTCTCCGATCCGCCTTTAGCGACCGCAGACATCATCAATCTGATCGCGCGCGGGAAAACGACGCAGGAATCGGCCGCCAGTAGTCAAAGCACAGACTCGATGATAGCGTCGCAGGCGGCGAGCCAGCTAAGCAGCAGCGTACAAAAATTAGCCGGAATTTCGAGCCTGGAGATTGATCCTACAATTGGGGGCAACGGCGAGAATCCGTCCGCTCGAGTCGCGATTCAGCAGCGCGTGACGAAAAGCCTGCTATTTACTTTTTCTACCGACGTCTCGCAGCCGGGTGAGGAAATTGTGCAGGGCGAATATCAGATTAACAAGCGATGGTCAGTCAGCGTGGAACGGGACCAGCTGGGAGGAGTCTCGGTCGACGGCCGTTACCACAGGCGTTTTTAGGCCCAGGTTCATGCTGCACGATTGAAACCAGCATCTTGCTGATGGCTCTCTTCAGCCGACGCGCTCCTGGACTCGATACATCCTTTCTCGCTTTGCTTGGCCAACTCTGCGTTCAGTTCTGCGCCAACCAACAAGGCAAATGAAGTCCAGTAAAGCCATGTCATCAGGGCGATCAGTCCACCGAGCGTTCCGTAGGTGCGACTAAAGTCTGCAAAGTGACGGAAGTAGATTCCGAGCAGATATGAAAGTGTATTCCATACAGCGACCGAGAAAATTGCCCCGGGCAGTGTGGCTCCGAATCGCTGCTTCACATTGGGAGCGAGATAATACACGATCTCGACGGCGATCACCGTAAAGACAATGGCGATGACCCAGCGCAACGGAGGCCACACCATCGCTAACACAGACGGGAGTGTCAAACGCGTCGCGATCCATTCCCCGAATCGAGGTCCAACGATCATGGTCGCCAAAGCCACGAGCAGCAACGTGCCAGTGATGGCGGCCAGGCCGACCGCGAGCAGCCTGGTTTTCCAGTACGGACGGTCGTCTTCCACGTCGTAGGCAATATCGAGCGCCTCGATCAAGGCGGCAAATGCTGTGGAGGCTACCCAGATCGTTCCGATCATTCCGAAAGAAAGCCAGGTTCCTCGATGAGCAGAAAGGACGTCTGAGAGAACCGAGCGGACGACATGCATCGTATCGGCTGGCAGCAGACGGGTCATGAGCAGGAGGACATGATTGAAGAGGTCACCAAAACGTAGCGAGCCGAAGGCTGCCGAGAGAAAAATCAGGCCGGGGAAGACCGACAGGACGAAATAGTAGGAAAGTGCTGCTGAGACCTGAAGGGCGTGGTGGCGGATAACGTCCTGATAAGCCGACAGCAGTGCATGTCTGATGTCACGGATGCGCACAGAGTAACAATACTTTTGCAGGGACGCCGGGTGAATACCGAGATGATGGTATGCAACTGGATAACGAGTACCTTCCACCTCTGTGCTATTCGGTCGTGTAGTTTACTTCCATGCGCCGGACCTGCAAGCTGGAAATGTAGAGCGCGACGGCGCTGACGAGCAGGATACCGATGATCGCCACCGGAGCAGAGATCGGATCGGAGTTTGAGATCAGCAAGGCAAAAAGGGGTGAAGTACCTGGGGCCACGGGGATTTCTACAGGGCACAGGGATTTCAGGTAGTAGATGATGCTGAACTGCTTAAGGACGGCGGGAAGGAAGGGATTGATAGCCTCCCATATCAGCGCGACTGCGGCAGGGGCAATCGGGTTGCGGAACAGCATTCCTGCAACCAGGAAGAATGAGCCGTATCCAAGGCAGGCGAGTAGGGTAACTCCGGCATAGATCGCCGCGTGCTCGAGTCCGTGGTTGTGATAGAGATACAGGTCTTGTTCGGCTGCCGTGTAGTGCCACAAGTAGGCGCATGTTTGAAGAATTTCGCTGGTCAGAAAGATCACGCAGGTGGCCAGCAGTCCTGCCAGGAATTTGCCGACCATCAGCACGTCGCGGCGGATGGGCGCAAGAAAGTAGAAGTGCAGACTACGGTCCAGAACCTCGCCCCGGAAGAGATTCATAAAGATTCCCAGGCATCCAAAAAATATCGCCAGTCGGAGAAAAAAGAACTGGAACACTCCGGCGAACATGACGGAGTCTTGACCAAGATCGTTGCTGCTGCTCAGATTGATGTAGTCGACATTGCCATCCGCGATGCCGATATTGAGGTCGCTCCTGCCGTCTGAGTAGTGATATTCCTCGTGGGCTACTTTTACATTCGGACCGCCGACGACCGGACGTTCCTCGGTCCAATGATCGGCTACGGGAGGTTTGCCCAAGAGCGCAATCACCTCGTCCTTCTTCATCCCGGTCCTTACTGCTGACAGATCCTGGTACGTCAGTTGTTTCTCGCCGCGGTGCGCGATTCTCTCGGAGTGATGCTGACGGTTGCCGACCGCAAATGCGAAGGCGACGTAGAGCAGTACCGGAAGAGCGGCCAAAACGTAGATCCACAACCCCCGTCTGGCAAATAAGGTCTTCTTGAATTCGAGGTGTATCACTGCTTTGATCTGGGCCCACCAGAGACTGTTCATCGGACTACCTCTTCGTTGCCGATCAGATATTCATAGACGGAGAGCACGTCATCGTCTGCGGGGGCGATGGATTCGATTTCGATGCCATTCAGCGCCAGTTCGTTAAGGGCGAGATAGAAACGGTCAGCATCGCGAGTTTTCAAGAGTAATCCGCGCTCGTCCTTGTGGATCGAGACTTCGATTGCGTGCTCGGATGTGAACATCTTGGCCGCTAGTTCTCGAGGCCGGTTGCAACGAATCATGATTTGGGTCGGATGTTCCTGGATCTCGTTACGAACGGTCTGAATCTGCCCTTCTGCAACAACATACCCATTGCTTAGCAGAACGACCTGGTCGGAAATGACATCGACTTCATGGAGAATATGGCTCGAGATGATGACGTAACAGCCTTGCGCCGCAGCAGCGCGAAACAACGCGATCATCTCCGAACGGGCAAGAGGATCTAGCCCATTCAACGGTTCATCGAGAACGAGGACTTTGGGATCATGCGCCAAAGCCTGTGCGAGACGGATGCGCTGGCGCATTCCTTTACTGTAGGCAGCTACGTTTCGATGGGCGGCTTCGCCCAGGTTCACGCGCTCGATGGCCTGCCAGGATAAGCGTTCGCAAGTCGCGGAGTCGGCCCCCGAGAGTCGTAGATAGGAGTACAAGAACTGAAATCCAGTCAGCCCCTTTGGGAACGCGTCGAACTGGGTCGAGTAACCCACGATCTTGAACAGATTCTCAGGATCGTCAGTTTTGTATCCGAGAACCCGGATCTGCCCTCGCGAGGGCCGGACAAGACCGGTCATCAGGTTCATCAGCGTGGTCTTGCCCGAACCATTCGGACCCACCAGGCTCGTGATGCCGGAGGGAATAGACAGGCTGACGCGATTGACACCAAGGATCTCACCATAAAACTTCGACACATCTTCGAAGGTGATCTGATCACTCATCGGATCACCTCAAAGGCGCGCACCTTCCGCAACAGCAGCCAAAGGCAAACACCGCAGTAGAACAGGAGAGCTGCCCAGGCCTGGGAAATCGAAATGACTTGCATGCGATCGGTGCGGAACAAAGCATTCCAGACAGTCGCCATCAAATAACCCAGGTTGAAAAAATAACCCGAATCCGTACGCAGAACGGCGTTGATCGCTTGGCCAAAGCCAGCTCCAAAAAACATCACTCCGAGCAGTGAAGCGCCGGCGACGATTCTCCATTTCACCCACGCGGAAAGGGCCATCGCGAGCAAGGAAAGAATCGAGATCCAGATCAAAGAGGATAGGATCAGGCTTCCTGCAATCCACAAATTAGTCCACGCCCAACTTGTGCCCTCGAGGCTGGCCTGCATGACAAACAAAAGGAGACCTGGAATCCAAGTCACTGCGGACAAGAGAATGACCAGAACCGACGCCTTGCCCAGGACGTACTCGGCGCGAGAGAACGGCCGGCAGAAGTAAAGAGGAAGGGCACCGTTTGCAAGGTCGGGGGAGATCAAACCCGGCCCGGCGAAAGCAGTCAGGAGAAACGCAAGCCCACCCTGCACACTCATGTAACGGAAGAAGAAGCTATTGTCGATCGAGAGAATCTGGCTGGGAATGCCAATTTTCGCCAGGAAGCCCGCACTATGGGCGAGATAAATCATGACCAGACAGGCGATCGGGAAAAAGAAGCAGACGACAAACAAGCCGGTTTGCACCTTCGATCGGAACAGACTTTTGCGCGAGTAGCGGAAGATCACGAGGAAGCGCGACCACGCCGGAGTCAGCGTGCCCGCATACGGTTTGTAACTGCGCCTGTAGACCGCCATCTGTACTCTCCACCGCTCCTAAGGGTCGCTAGCTCTCCATGGCCTTGAGGAAGATATCCTCGAGTGTGTCTCTGCGGAAGTTCAGCCGGCGTATGCGAACGTTTTGCTCAGAAGCCACCCGAAAAATGTCTCTAGTTTGAACTCCATCGGCTAGCACCATCTTCATGCGGTTCGCCGTGACAGCGCATTCGCATCCCAGTTTCTCAATTGCAGCGGTGAAGTCCCCGTTCGCGCCATAAGCTTCCAGCTCCAGAAATCGCCGGTTCGCGCGTCTCTCCTGATCCAGGTTCGAATAGTGAACAATCCGTCCGTGTTTCAGAATCAATACCTCGTCGCATGTATCCTCCACGTCACGCAACAAGTGCGAACACAGCACGATGCGCATCTCGCGTGTGGCGCGGATCTCTCGAATCATTCGGATCATGCGTTGCCGAGCGGAGGGATCAAGGCCGTTGGTGGGCTCGTCAAGGATCAGTAGCTTGGGACCATGCACGATCGCTTGCGCCAGTTTCGCAAGTTGTTTCATGCCCAGCGAATAAGTTCCGAGTGGTCGATAGCGCGCTTCAGCAAGGCCTACGTAGAACAGCGCTTCGTGGGCGCGTTCCAAAGCCATCTCGGGCGGCAGTCCAGACAGCTCCCCCATCATCTGGATGAATGACACGGCGCTCATCTTGGAGATGAAGGCGTCATTCTCCGGCATGTATCCGACAAACGAGCGGATCTGGCGAATTTCGGTGCGGATATCGTGACCGAAAACGTGTGCTGTGCCCGAGGAGACTTTGTAGAAGCCGAGCAGAGTATTGATGAGCGTGGACTTCCCGGCACCGTTTGGGCCGAGCAAGCCGATCGCTTGACCTTGAAGCGACGCGGTTAGATTGCGCAAGATCTGCCGCTCGCCGAAGCGCACCGTAAGATCTTTCAGCTCTACCAGTGCCGGAGCGCCAGCTTTCGCCGGTGCGACTGCGCTTGCTGGTGCTCCGAGTTGGGAAGTTGCGCTCACTGGGTCTGGGGCGTGCGTTGATTCAGCGTCTTGTTCAAAAACATCTGTGGGAAGAGTGGTCCATTATGACCCATGGTTAAGAGAGTTCCTAAGTCAAATCCCATGAAGCCGGTATTGCTGGCGACCACAATGCTGTCAGGTTCACCGTAGGCGTAAATCAAGCCGGGTGCGGAATTCGCTGTCAGTGCGTCGATCGACTGACGCTGCTGCACGGTCAGAGCTCCGCTGGACTTGACCTGCTCCGCCAAGGGACCGATCACCGGGCCGATGTTGTGATAGAAGATCGCGGAAAAATTCGTGTAGCCATCGCTTGGCACGAGTGCTTTAAAGGTTGACGAATGGGGCAGGGAGTATCCTGCCTCACGAGACTGGATCGCACGAGAGATCGTGGCCGTGTCTGGTGCTGCAATCAGGTAACTATCGACGAACGTGTAATCGATCTCGACACCCGGCTGATTCGGACTGCTGATGACGTAGTACGTGCGGGAGTTGACCTGCCGCTTCGTCAGTTGCAGGGAGTGTCCCTGTGAATTTCCTTCGTAATTAAACGCGTCCACAAGTTTCTCGATGGTGGATTGCAAGGTCGTTGGATCGTACACCTCGAAGATCAGCTTCCAGCGAGGCGTTGGAATCATAGGTCCATCGAATGCCCAGGTGACTTCGCCACCGAGGGGAGCAGCCATATCGTTTACCACGTTGACGCCAGTTTTCGCTTCAAACTCGCTCAGATGCTTTGAGAAATCAGGGCTTCCCGCTCCGATCATCTTGAACACTTCTTCCACAATGCTCTTGGGATTCTTGATCACTGCGGACGATACCATGGTGGCGTCCGGAGAAATGAACTCCAGCGATCCCATCGAGGCCGGCTCCGCCAGCCAGGAGGCAACGCCCTGGCGTTCGTTGGCAAACGTCAGATCCGCGCGGCTCTCTGGTTTTCCACTCAGTTCACGATGTTCCATGGTTAGGTAGCGGACGTCTGCAACTCCCGGCGGCAGCTCATGCCGACGGCTATCACCTTGTACGTTTTGTGCCACAATTTGTTCCATGTCAGCACAGAAAAGCCACTCTACCCCCTGCTCGTAGGATTGAGCAATGTGTTGATAGAACGGAGTTGCCGCAATCGTCTTGCTGGCGTTCTGGGATCGCCTGACCGACTGCTGCAGTTCCGAGAGATCTGGAGTAGCAATCATCAAATTGTTGCTGACATAGACCAGCAAGGGATGTCCGGAAACGGGTGCCAGGTTCCAGGGATCGTGAACAGCCTGAATACCGGGCTGAGACGAATTCGAATTGAGCTGATTGCTCTCTTTTCGTATAAAGTCCTCTAACCCAGACTGCTTCACTCTCGCCAGAATCACGGGCGCGGAATAGTTATTTCCCTGTTTGGCCACCGAGAAGGTGATCTCGTCACCAAGATAGCTACTGAAGGTCTTCACCTGATCGAGTACGTCCTCCAGCTTTGGACCGTTGCCTTTCTGTTGCTGACGCCACCAGCTGCGGAGGTCGGGGCTCTGCTGCAGCCGATCTTCAAATAGCCGCTTCGCCTCGCCGATTGTGTTCGCCAAGTTCGGGATGGCGGCATAGACCACCGTGTTGTCTGGGATCAGAGGTAGAAGATCGGAGCTATAGCGCAGTCCAGGCCCAGGAATCGCGGCAAATTGCTTTTGCAACACTGCAAAGTCGCCGAGCAACGCAAGATACTTTGCCGAATTGCGGCTCCAGGCTATTTCATCCTGAATCGGGACCTTTGAGACCGCGGCGCCGGAGGTCGCTTCCTGGCCGGGCTGCAGGTCCGTCGTAGTGTCAACGAAGTCCACATGAACGACGCCTTCGATCACGGATACCCGCGAGCCTTTCACACCGTGATTCACTGAAAAGATCGTGCCCTTCACCGAAACCAGGCCATCGTCGGTGGCGACATAGAGGTGCCCGTTATGTTGCTTGGCCGCCTGAACGATGATCTGTCCGCCCTGGAGATGAATCGTCGTGCCCTTCCAATGGCGGGAGACGGCTAGATCAGAACGCTCGCCTATCTCGATCAGTGAGCCATCGAGCAGGCGCACAACCGCAGTCGAGCCCTTTGCCGTGCGGATTTCATCGCCGTTGCGGATCTCGTATCCTGCCGGAATGACGCGCATATTATCGCCGTCGACCGCGTAGATCGAACCGTCGACAGTCTGGACCGCTGCGCGTACGGGGTGTTGTCCCGGGAACAAACCGTTGAAGACTGCGAATGCGACCAGGACAACAGCTGCTACAGCTGCGGTGGCCATCGCCCATCGCCAGGCGGACCAAGTGGAGCGCTTCGTTTGCAATCGCCAAACGGGCTGCAGTTCACCATTTTTCTTGTGTTCAAGAGCGTGACGGCATGGGACGCAGGCGTGTACGTGATCCTCGAACAAAAGCGCCCGTGCTGGAACGAGCTGTTTCGCCAGATACCCCGGGATCAATGCCTGAAAGTCTTGACAAGTACGAAGGGAGACCGGAGTAGGAGCATCACTGGTGGCAATCGAGTTCCAGATACGTTCGCGCGCCTGAGTAACAATCACTTCAGGTACATTTTCGTTCCGGATCGCTGACAGCAATTGATCAAACTTTTCATCTTTCATGATCTGTCTCCTAAGTAGGCCCCGAGTTCTTTCCGGAGCTGGCGCCGGGCGCGATGGACGATTACGGCCACCAGCACCTGTGAAATTCCGAGCATGCCCGCGATCTGCGGATTGGTGAAGCCCTCCAGAAATCGAAGCGTAAAAACCTCTGCCGAACGCGGTTCAAGTTTGCCCAACGCCTGAGCAAGTACCCGCCTCAGTTCGGAGGTCTCGTTCTGGCTTGGCTCACCCGGCAGGTCGAAGAGTTCCACGGTTGGGTTGGATTTTCGCGAGCGCAGAATGTCGAGAGCGGCATTGACCGCCGCCCGGCGCAGATAACTTTCCTCACTTTTCACACCTTCGGCACTTTCACTTCGGTGGAGCAGGCGGAGGAAGACTGTCTGCGACGCGTCTTCGGCATCGGCCGCGTTACCGGTGATCCGGTATGCCGTGCGAAAGACCATGCCGTGATGGGCACGAAACGACCGTTCGAACTCGTCCGGAATGGCGATTGCCTGTTCTTCCTCGATTAATATGCTTCGCAGGTTACTACCTCCCGGTGCTGCTTTCATCAGTAAAGACGGGAGGCGGGCCGGATTATTACAGATGTGGAGTTTTTATTGAGAAGAAGCAGGATAGTGAGAATTACGCCTCGGAAGTGATTGAAAACCATGAAACTAGTTACCGAGCATTTCACCGTTCTGTGGCCGATAACCGCGGATGAAGTCCTGAGCGAGCGTTCGTTTCTTGCCTTCGAGTTGGAGATCCAGCAGTTCCAAGCTGGTGTTATGGCCGCAACCGACGAGCAACCGATTTGCATTTTCCTTAAGTTGGGCTGAAGCGATAGGTTCGGTTGCGACGCGCGCTTTCAAAACTTGCAAGTTTTTCCCACGGAATTTGGTGTACGCGCCCGGCCAGGGTTGAAAACCGCGAAGCCGGTTTAGGACTTCTGTCGCAGACCGCGAGAAATCGATTGCCCCGTCTTCCTTCTTCAAGATTGGAGCAAGAGACGCGTCCGAGGCGTCCTGCTTACGGGGGTTGATCGTGCCAGCGCCGAGTCCACGCAACGTCTCCACTAGGAGATCGGCCCCCATATCTGCAAGGCGAGGAGCCAAAGTCACAGCGGTATCGTCGGGATTAATCACGAGCTCTTCCTGCAGCAGAATGTTGCCAGTATCGAGACCGGCATCAATCCTCATTGTGGTGTTGCCGGTAATCGTCTCCCCGCTCGCAATCGCCCATTGGATGGGAGCGGCACCACGGTACTTCGGCAGCAGAGAAGCATGCAGGTTGATGTTACCGAGTCGTGGCAGGTCAAGCATCCATTGCGGAATGATGCGTCCGTAGCCGACGACAATGATAGCGTCGGGCTTGATGGAGGTGAGTTGCGATCGGAATTCTTCGTTGTTCTTGATGCGTTCGGGTTGAACGATTGGAAGGTTCAGCTTCAGAGCGGACTGTTTGACCGGTGACGGAACAAGCTCGAGCCCGCGTCCCTTCGGACGGTCCGGTTGCGTGACGACAAGATGGACTCGGAATCCGGACGCCACCAGCTTTTCCAATGAAGGGACCGCAAACGCGGGCGTACCGCAAAAGACGAGATCCAAGAACATTTTGTAATTGGGAAATTTAGTAATTGTGTAATTGAAAACGCAATCGTTCACACACTTATTCGTTCCTACCATTCTCCGGCTTTCACCAACTTGCGAATTTTGCGCTTCATCAAGTCGCGCTTCAGCGCGCTGAGATGGCTGATGTAAAGCTTGCCGTTCAGATGATCCGTTTCGTGAAGGAACGCGCGAGCCAGCAATTCCTCACCCGTCTTTTCGAAAACTTTACCGTTCGCATCTTGTGCACGAACTGTAACTTTGTTTGGGCGCGTCACGTTTTCACGGAAATCAGGAATGCTGAGGCAGCCTTCGCTTTGCGTGTGCTTGCCTTCGGTATGAATGATTTCCGGATTAATCAGGACGAGCTTGGCCTTCGGATCCTCTTTGAAGGTTACGTCCACCACAGCGATCCGGCGCGCAATGCCAATTTGTGGGGCGGCAAGACCCACCCCATGGGCTTCGTACATGGATTCGAACATGTCTTCGATGAGCTTCTGCAGTTCGTCATCGAAGACGGTTACTTTTTCGGCAGGCTTTTCGAGAACCGGATTTCCAAACTTTACGATGGGATAAATCATCAGTAGTTTTTGAGTTGCTGACAGTACCCTTGGAAATTACGCAGAGTCTCTGTCATCGAATCTCCCCCGAACTTGTCTAGCACGCACCGGGCAAGGGTGAGAGCAACCATGGCTTCCCCGGCAACACCCGCCGCTGGGACTACACATACATCCGAACGTTCATAAGCGGCCTTGACGGGCTCGCGTGTCGAGAAATCAACCGACTCCAGCGGGCGGCGAAGAGTGGAGATCGGTTTCAGGTATCCCCGAACACGTATCTCTTCTCCGTTGGAAATGCCTCCTTCGATGCCACCAGCGTTGTTATGACTTCTCGAAAAAGATGTAAAGCCGCCGGTTCCCGAATAGCCGATCTCGTCATGGACCTGGGAACCTGGAATGAATGCGGCTGCCACTCCGGACCCGATTTCGACCGCTTTCACCGCTTGCAGCGACATCACCGCCGCTGCCAGCAAAGCATCGAGGCGCTCGTCCCACTGAGCATATGTGCCGAGACCGGGCGGAACATTGTGCGCGACAACTTCGAAGACGCCACCGAGCGAGTCTCCGGTTCTGAGGATCTTATCAACTTCATCCTTCATTCTTTGCTCGATCTCCGGATCCGCACAGTTGAGAAGCACTTCGTCGCGATCATAAAGCGCGCGAATCTTCTCCCAAACCACCGGGTTAGCGATGCTGGCACTTCCGGTAGTCACCACGTGACTGAGCACTTCGATCCCGATTTCGCGCAGAAAAAGTTTGGCAATAGCGCCGATGGATACGCGGGCGGCGGATTCCCTGGCCGAGGCGCGTTCGAGAACGTAGCGGGCTTCGGGGAAATTGTATTTCAGTGCACCGGCCAGGTCAGCATGGCCGGGGCGGGGAGAACCAACTCGCTTGTGCTTTGCGGGATCACCGTGTCCAACTGGCAGCGATTCTTGCCAGTTTTTCCAATCGCGGTTGGCGATTTGTACTGAGATCGGTGAACCGATGGTGATTCCGTGGCGCACGCCGGAAAGGATATGAGCCGTGTCGGTTTCGATTTTCATTCGACCGCCGCGGCCGTAGCCCTGCTGTCTTCGCCAAAGTTCGCGGTCAATAAAAGGTTGCTCGATCTTCAGTCCAGCCGGAACACCGGAAAGGAAGGCTACGAGCGCTTCCCCGTGCGACTCTCCGGCAGTGAAGTAACGCAGCATAAATTTTTGATTGTACCTGATATGGGTGAGAACTTGAGGTTCGATGGCCGACAGGCAAAAGTTGGGACAAATTTGGTTTTTCAAAGCAACTGGATGCAGAACGAGGGATACAATTAAAATAACGTTGGTTTTTCACAATGGGTTGCAGTCTGCCCGCGCGCCGCTCCACTTGATTTTCTCTGGCCCTAAGGAGTTACCGTGTGCCCCCACGCACAGATCCACGAAGATAGGACTATCCGATGCGCCCTGGTGCATGATTTGGTGCTGCTTCGGCAGGGCCTGAGACGTTTGCTTGAAGATGAGCCGGACATAACGGTTGTAGCCGAGGCAGGAACGGCTGTGGAAGCTCTGCAAACCATCCTTGAGCACCGCCCCGAGGTCGTAATCGCTGACAAGGGCATGTTCGACTGTTCTGCGGAACGAGCCCAGGATCTTATCCTTCAGGAATCTCCGGCAAGCAGAATCTTATTTCTCGACGCCCGAGAAGGTCGCGACTCGATACCGAATTCAGAGGTCGAGAATTGCGCCGCGCGCCACACGTCGGCGGAAGAGCTACTGGAGATGGTAAGGACAGCAGCGGCGAAAGCAGGTCAGGCCGGCTCAAACGCCAGCCTTGCGGAAGTTCGGGAATTCCCACGCACTCGCGTTTTGACAACCAGGGAACGGGAAGTACTCAAATTCCTGGCGGAAGGCAAGACCGTGCGTTCTGTGGCAACGATGCTCGGACTAAGCATAAAAACGGTGGACGCGCATAAGTTCAACTTGATGCGCAAGCTTGGGATTCACAACAAGGCAGAATTGGTGATGTGGGCAATACAGAAGAAAGTCGTTAAAGTGCCGGTAAATTTTTGATTCGTAAAAGTGCGCAGCTACTTCCTTAGGTTCCCGCAACGGTTGATCTCGCCCAGCCGAGAACGACCGGGTTTCAGGATCGCTCAGTCTTTCAGCGCAAGATCAGCAAGCTCCGTCAGGCTCGTAACGGTGAGATCCGGCGTGGCTTGAGCGGCCTTAACCGCACCGACGCCAGGCCTTGACGACGGACGATTCACCCACACTGTGGCCAAACCCAATGACTGGGCAGGAGCCACATCGTGATAGATGCTCTGGCCGACGTGCAGGACGCGGTGGGCAGGAGCTTTTATGCGGCCGAGAGCCAGCTCAAACATTCGTAGGGACGGCTTATAAGCTTGGGCCTGCTGAGCGGTAATGAGTTCATCAAATGGGACTTCGAGCTTGGGCCGCGTAAAAGCGAACAGGTCGTCATCGGTATTGGATACGATCGCCAGTCGGAAACGTGTTTTGAGCCGACGCAGCGCTTCAACGGTGTCGGGCCACGGGTTCCAACCTGAAAGCGACCTCGCAAGTGACATAATTTCCTGAGGGGTCGGGGCAAAGCCTAACTCATCTCCGAATTGACGCACTACGGAAGACAGTACCTCTCGATACAGCATGAACGGGCCAGATTCGGAACGCTGCTCGAAATCTCCATAGAGTTTAAGAAGGGTTGCGTCATCGACGCTCTTGCCATGAGCCGACAGAATTCCGCGCAATATCGGCAGGATGCCCGCTTCCCAATCAATGAGAGTTCCGTAGCAATCAAAAGTCAGGATCTCGAAGCGGCTGAAGTCGAGCATGAACGTATTATTTCAGAATGGAGGAGCGGTTCGGGAGAGCAAGAAAGGACCCCGCCTTCGGGCCTGACGCCCAAGGGCGGGGTTTGAGTTCGACCGTCGGTTCGCTACTGTTTCACTTCGAGTGCTTGCGCGAGCTCGAACGTTACATCCGATTCGGCAGGTAGAACGACATCTTTATTTCCCGTGAACGCTGCACCACCCGTTCCGGCACCGGCACCCGCGGCCGCACCAATCGCGGCACCTTTGCCGCCTCCAGCCAGAGCGCCAATAATCCCGCCCAGAGCCGCACCACCGCCAGCCATAACTGCAGTGCGTTTTCCTTTGCCTTTTTCAGAAAAACTCTTTGCGTTGGCCTGTACCGGCAGATTTGCGCCCTTGATCTCAATCGAATTCAGGCTTATCTGCAGGGACGCACCTCCTGCGAATCGGCCGAGAGCCTTGGCATCTGTAACTGAACCGGTCACATTTGCCCCTTGAGGGATCGCAACAGCATTACCGACGAGAACGTCCTTCGCGACACTGCCGGTAAACGAATCACCCGTCTTGCTGATCTTTGACCCGAGGGCTGACCCTAAGCTGATCGTGATGGACGTACCAGCGGGCACGACGAGGGGTGCCTTCTTTGCTTCCTTATGCTCAACGTGCTCTTTGCGCTCTCGGGGCTCACGGGCTTCTTTAGCCGGCGCGTTTTGATCGTTCCCCGTTGCAGTTTGGTTACCGGCAGCTTGGTTGTCGGCGGCATTGGTGGAATTGTCGGACGGGGGTTTGTTGCACCCGATCACCGCAAACGCGAGATACACGCACAACGACAGTAGAGCTAAGCGCGAGCGCATAGATTCCTCCATTTAGTTTTTCCGGGTATTCCAATCGTACTTGAATAGGTGATCTGGGGACAACGGGCAGGAGCCTTCTCGGTCAATCAAAAGTGCATCAGGCTAATGGGCACTAGAGGATCACTCCCGCAGAATCAACCGCTCGAACCGGGGTCGGTTCACAAGGACTACGGTGAATACGCCTACCGGTGCGGGTTGAGGCCGGGCAATGCGGGAGTTGGTTCGCGAGGCTCGGTAGTCGCTTCATGGTGATCGCTGACCGGTTCGGCTGTGGACTCTTCAGCAGCGGATTTCTTGGGATTCAGAAATTTCTCAGTGTTCAAGAGCGGACGGCCGAGCGAAGGATTGTAGCTGGTCCAGGCTCCTTCCAGGCTCGCTTCGCGCTCAAAATGCGCCCGCATGGCTTCCATCTTGGAATCAAGGTCGTCCATGTAATGGAGCACCAGCGCTTCGGGAAACATCGGAAGCTTGGGTGACCCGAACTCATACTCGCCGTGGTGGCTGATAATCAGGTGCTCCACCAAAGTCTTCAACTCTTCGGGAAAATCAGGGAAATTCTCGAGTTTGGACTGCAGCATCTCGAGTTCAATAATCATGTGGCCGAGAAGCTGGCCCTTAGTCGTATAGCTGAACGATCGATTGTAAGCGAGTTCGTGAATCTTGCCGATATCGTGAAAGAAGGCGCCTGTCAAAAGCAGATCGCGATTGACCTGAGGATAGTTTCGGCAAATCAAATCACAGGAGCGGAACAGCGAGACGACGTGATCGAGCAGCCCACCGATATAGGCATGGTGGAGCGTTTTGGCAGCAGGCGCATTGCGGTATGCGGCTGAGATTTCGGGATCGGCCATGAAAGCTTGGACGAGAGCTTTCAGATGACGATTCTGTATCCCTGAAACAAAGCCGGTCAGAGTTTGCCACAATTCGTTGATGTCTTTTGTCGTCTTCGGAAGATAATCTGCAAACTCAATTTCTGATTCACCTAATTTACGCAACTTGTGAATCGTCAGCTGAAAACGCTGCTTATATTTGTTGATCAATCCCTTAATTTTGAGGAAATCATCTTGCTCAAATGCGTCGAGAACCTCCTCAACGTTGTCCCACATTTTGGCTTCCAGTTGGCCACTGCGGTCACCCAGGGTCAGGGCGAGATAGGGCTCTCCGGTTTTCTTGGGCTTGATCTGCTTGGCCACAACGACAAAAGTCGAGGTGATGACCTTATTTTCATGGCGAAGGCAATCGCAGATATAAAAATCCTTCATGGGATCTCTGAGTATAAAGCACGAACGGGCAGATCGGTGCTGCAGAAGACAGGAAAGAAAATCTATTCCGCTGTTCGGGCGCACAGCAAGCCGGGTTCAGAGCATTCGGCATCCTTCAGCTGAAGCGACGAACTACCCAATCTAATTAGAGGATCCCGAATTTCTTGTGCTTCTTTTTGAGTTTCTTCGCGTCCGATTCCTTCGCAGTGGTGGTCTCGATTGGTTTGGTTTGGTTCGGACTAGCACCGGTGTCGATATAGCCCGGCTTGACGTCGATGTAGGCGTCTTCGCGCAGTTTGGTCAAGTAAGAACGAAGAGCGGGCTGGAGCTTTTCAAAATAAAGCGCGTCCTGGACTTTCGGCAATGCATCTTTCAGTGGCGGAATACCGGCCTGCTGATGATCGACGACCTTCAGAATGATGTATCCCTGCTTTGCGCGAATTACATCGGTAATCTCTCCCGACTTCATCGCAAAAGTCTTGTCTTCCAGTTCTTTTGCTAACTGGCCTCGCTTGAACATCCCGAGCGCTCCGCCGTCTGCAGCCGAGGGGCCGTCCGAGTACTTTTTTGCAATGTCTTCGAAGTTTGCACCATCGCGAATCTGTTTCAAAAGGTCATTCGCCTTTGCTTCGGCTGCGCCCAGGGCGGCGGCGTCCGCAGCTTGCTTGGCAGCTTGGTCGAGTGGAGGCTGAGCGGCGGCGTTTGGATCGGCAGCTTTGGCCGCAGGCTGGGTCTCGGTCTTCGGTGCAACCAGAATTTCACTGAGCCGAATGTACTCCGGCTGTTCCATCTCGCTTTTGTGCTCCTCGTAGAACTTCTCTTCTTCTTCTTTGGAAATCGACAGGTGGCCTCCGACTTCCTCGCCGATAACCTTGCGGGTGATGATCTGATTCCGCTGCGTCTGTTTGAAATCCTCCCAGGAAACACCCTGCTTCTCAGCTTCTTTTTCAAGAGCTTCCATGGAGTCGAGATTCATACTCTTCCGCATCTGGTCGAGTTGCTTGACCAGATCGGTATCGCCCGTGATCCCCAGATCTTTCCCCTTTTCCAGAAGCAATTGCTGGTCAATGAGATCGCGCAGGACATCTTTTTCTTTGTCGGCATAGGCCTTGTCGGCGTTATTCGGGTCTTGTTGTTTGGCCTCGTCCCGGAGTTGGTCTTTGCTGCGCGCAAACTCTGAGTTTGTGATGATCTGATTATTTACGCGCGCGATAATTTCCTCGACGACTTGCGCGGGTGCGAGCACGGGTATAAAAAGCAGAGCTGTGAGAATAAGGAAAAGCTTCTTCATAGGAGTTCTGCGGGCCGCCACACTCGCGAGGTTGCGGTTAAAAGTGGGCTCGGACCGATAAACTATTTTACTATCTGTCGCACTTTACGCGCAGGAGACTCAACCTGACAGCCCGGCCCCAATGCGCTTGCGGCTGTTTAGTTTGACGCTCTCAATTCTGCACAAGTTGTCTGTCCGCTAAGAGTTCCGAATCAGAGCCAAAGCGGTACGGTCGTCGCAGGCTGGAATTTTCATGCCAAACTCGGAGACTTCATCAAGGACAGAAGTGCATAGAGAGACAGCACTTGCGGCAGGTGCATCTTGAAGAAGCTGCTTGATCCGATCAAGGCCGAAGGCATCTGTTGATCCGTTAGTTCGTCCCTCACACTCGATCACGCCACGAGAGACTAGAAGGAGCGAAGCACCCCTCTCGAGAGCGACGGTAGGGGCCTCACTCGTCGCGTGGGAAAACAGGCCTAACGGAAGTCCGGTCGAGGCGAGCTCCGTTATCCCAGCCGGGTCGCGCAGAAGCCCGGGCGTATGTCCCGCATTGCAGTAGCAGAGTGTGCCGAATTTCTCGTGATAGCAAGCGACAAATGCTGGGCAAGAGTGGACTCCGCAGCAGACATCGATGAGTCCACGATTCAGCCGCAGGCAAAGTTCCGTCATCGCATCAGATTCGTTGATGTCGGCACTCGAGAACAGTTCAGACCCAACAGTTCTGAAAATCTCCTGGGCATGCGTAAGAATGTAACGGTTATCTTCGCGACGGCCAGCGACATCAAGCAAACCAATCAGTACCCGTTCTGGGCTGGTGCGGATCGAATCGTAGAAATCTCCAGCGACTCGCTTTCCGGTGAATACCGCCGCGATGTCGGCGCCGCCGATACTGGTAAATACTGTGGGTACGGGTTCGACCGTTGTAGCAGGGACACTGTTCGACAAGCGGAAGCGAGAGAGCACGGCAGAACCTCATCGGGGAAACTAGCACAGGAGCGGCAAGGGAGCAACCGGCCAAGGTTTGACCTGTAATGTCTCTGCTCCTTTTGACCTAGTCGCCGTACTTGTCGGCGAGATACTTTGCCAAATCCGACTCCAGTTGGCCGTAATCGGAATGAATCGTGGCACGCAGAGCGGCTTCTGTCGAATTTCCCTGGCCGATGCGCTGCAGAATACGTTGGATATCACTCATCCCGTAAGAGTCTGTGATGAAGGAAACAGCGGCCAATGATTCGGCGTACGCGAGGTAGGCTTGCGGCCCGGAAAATTGCATAAAGCTGCCTTCTAAAGCATTAAGGGGAATGTTCTGTTGCGTTTTGAACAACTGCGCAAGTTGGTGCCCTTCGCCACCGAGGCTCTTTGGCTCGAGATACTGTGCGATGCCCTCATGCAACCAGGGCGGGCAGCGTCCAGCTGATAACTGGGTGATAAAGGAGTGAGCTAGTTCGTGTTTGAGGACATGTGCCAGCTCTGGGGTGACCGAACTGAGCCCACTGACTGGAATGCGCAGCTTGCCATCATTCATGGCCCCGGACCAACTCGGCGCGTGTGTAACGTCGAAAAACGCCTGCTCCGTATACAAGGTTACAAGGATATTGTCGCGAGGTGGAGTGCCGAGGTCTCTCACCAGGTCGTCATAGTCCGATTCTAGTGCTGCCAAGATTTGTCCGCGCAGCGCTTCAGACGTTTGCTTGCCTTCGTAATGAAGGGTGAAATGCTGGCTTTCCCCTTCAGAGAATTCCGACTCCACATTTTGCTCCCGCTGCGCTTTAGCCAAAAACTGCTGCACAGCCGGATCAGGTCTCAGGGCAAGCGAATGCGTCCAGGAGGCAATGGCTTCCTTCGTACGATCCGAAGCAAACTGGGCATATCCAAGCATAGTGTAAGCATCGGGCGACTCCGGGGTGGCTCGGACCGCTCGCTGCGCGTACGAGAGCGCTTGGCTCGCATTCCCTGTTCGTACTAGCACGGCGGCATAATAGATAAGGATGGTGGAGTTGTCCGGTTGAAACCGAAGAGCGTTGTCAAAATATTGTTTGGCCTGAGCAATGTTTCCATGATCAAACTCAAACTTGCCAGCAATAAAGTCTACCGTCGCGCTAAGCTCTGCATTCCCTTTGCCTTCGAGACTCGCCAGTCCTTCAGGATTTACCTTCCCCTCTTTAATAATCTTGCCAACTAAGTCTCCCTCATTGGCTAGGCTGTCGGCGGGCATAAAGCTAGGCAGATCAGCGGCTTTCGTCTGGCCGGCTGAATGAATGGGCATGCCTCCAGCATCGATGTGGTCAACCGAGGCCTTTGGAATGGCGTAGGTGTCATCTCCAATCTCGTATTCGTAGCGATTCCCGTTCTCCCTGACATGGTCGGCCAGGATGGTGCGGCCATTCTTAAGATGGATAGTATCCGCCCCGGCACTTGCCACGAGCAGGGCGCACCAGAGAGCCAAAAAGGTGACAGGTAGGCGCATTCAGGCGCATTCTAGCAATGGGGCAACGACAAACCACGTGACGAAGGTACTAGGCACCAGCCGGATTTCGTGGATCTTCACACTCTTCTTTCTTCTTGCGCATCTTTTGCCTGCAGCCTGTGCGGCCGACAACACAGCTGCAAAACCAGCCGAAGCCCTCTACATGCAACTGGGAAGCGTCGGACTTGATGCAGCCCGCGTGTATCAAGTGAGAGACGCGTCCCTGGATCGGGCCTCGATCCATATAAGTTTGGAGGACGGAACAATCGCTTTTACGCAGGACGTTATGGGTCGGGTAACAGGCGCATTTTTCGAAGGAGAAGGTGAAATTCTACTGGTCCCGCCGAGCGAGGTTGAGCGCAAGTCCATGGGGCTGTTTACGGGTATGGCAATTCTGGAAGAGAGATTTGCCACAGCCTATTTTCGCTTCAATGATGATGTGATGGCTGAATTGGGACCAGATTTGCGCGCTGCCACAACTGAGCAAGAGTTTCTGGAACGAGCTGGGCCGGCCGCGAAGAATCTGGCAAACATCGATGCAATGCGGCTGTTGACCACCTTCAGCCACATGCTACCTAGTGTGGATGGCAGCTCTTCCTCCGATGAGGCGTCGCGACGCGGCCCTTCCGATCGTTTTTTACATGCGCGTTTACAGGGAACCAAGCTCGGTGTTTTCGATGTGTATTTCGACTCAACGGCTGCAGAGCAGGTGCTTGTTGGGCAGTCAAAAACGGGTGGGAACGGAGAAACCTATTACGACGTTTGGACCTCTTTTTCAGTAATGCAAACTGGACACCTGCCGATGAGCACGGCCTCCTCTGAGTCACCAAGCGCGAACGTTCCAGGACATCCAATCGCCGTACGGAGCTACAAAATTCGAGCCGACGTGCTACCCCCGAAACAGATTCAAGCAACAGCATCGTTGCGGTGTGAAGTAGGCAGCGGAGGCGCTCGCACCTTGCTGTTTGAACTGTCGAGATTTCTGCAGATTGAAAAGGTGACGCTCGATGGTCAGCCAGTGGAATATATCCATAATCCTGCGCTGGAAGGAACGCAGTTGGCTCGGCAGGGAAATGATGTTGTCGCCGTCATACTGCCGAAAACTGCTCGAACTGGTGAAACATTTGAGCTTGAATTCAAATATGGTGGGGAAGTTCTGGCGGAAGCCGGACGCGGTTTGCTATATGTTGGAGCGCGCGGCACGTGGTATCCAAACCGTGGTTTGGAAATGGCGAATTTTGACTTGGAGTTCAGATATCCCACTGGCTGGACATTGGTCGCGACGGGAAAGCCTGCGCCGATCGTCTCAGGTGAGAACTCAGGAGAGCCGGGCGGTGAGCAAAGATCGCACTGGATCTCGGATCGACCAATTCCATTAGCCGGCTTTAATTTGGGCAAGTATCGCGAAGTGACAACCCGGGCCGGGGACGTGACAGTAGAAACCTACGCAACGATGGGTGTAGAGAAAGACTTTCCTTCGGCTTCCATCCAGGTGATTGAAAGTCAGCGCATTGACACGACGCCGCGGCCTCCGCAGGTGATCGTTCCGTCTCGCCCTTCCCCGGCATCGTACGAGCTAGTGGTAGGAGAAGCTGCGGCTCAAGCGATTGAATATTTCTCGCAGCGATTTGGCCCATTTCCCTACAGCCACCTGGCCCTGACCCAAATGCCTGGTCGTGAAAGCCAAGGGTGGCCAGGTCTGGTATTTCTCTCCTCATATGCATTTCTCGACGACCAACAACGGGAACAATTGCACTTCGAACCGTATCGGATTCTCCTTCAGCAGTCGGTCCCAGCACATGAAACGGCTCATCAGTGGTGGGGAGATCTGGTGACCTGGAAGGGATATCGCGATCAATGGTTTTCCGAGGGCTTGGCGAACTACTGTGCGCTCATGATGTTGCAGGAGAAGGACCCTTCCGGGTTCCGCAAGATCATGGAAGTCTACCGGCGGGATTTGGTCGAAAAGAATAAAGACGGAATGACACCGATGGACGCTGGGCCGGTGACCTTGGGTACACGATTGCTCTCATCGCGTTTCCCCGGCGGCTACGAGGCCATCAGTTATGGCCGCGGAACGTGGTTGTTCCACATGCTGCGAACCATGTTGAACGATGCGGAACGACTTCAGAGCAAGAAATCTTCCACCAATCCAGGGGAGGAACCTTTCGTGCGCGCTCTTCGAAATGTTCGCGAGCAATATCAAGGAAAATCAATTACTACATCTGAGTTGCTTCATGCCTTTGCCGAGGAACTTCCGCCTTCACTCCGTTATGAAGGAAAACACTCGCTCGACTGGTTTTTGAATGGCTGGATCAACGGCACGGCTCTACCGAGATTGGAGTTGAAATCCGTAAAGCTCGTGTCGAGAGGAGCCGGAGTGACGGTGAGCGGAACGATCCTGCAGAAAGAGGCACCAAACGATTTGGTCACCTCCGTTCCGGTTTACAGTGTAGGCCCCGGTAGGCTGCTGATATTACTTGGCCGCGTTTTTGCGGATGGCGAGGAAACAAGCTTTCGGCTCTCGGCACCAGCCGGAACGCATAAAATTGTGCTGGATCCTTACGATACAGTTCTGAGCTACCCGAAATAATAAGATCCCTCCTCAACACCTGCTCGAGTTCCGAATTGGTTCGCCTTTCTCCCAAAGTGGGCAAATGTCCGAGCAAAAGTTAAAGGTGAAAGAAGGCCTCTCTTAACGTGCCGTTTGTGCGGGACTTGTTGGGTCTGTTGGGTCGGCGGCTTGGCACCGCAATGGCCATTCATCTGCTCTGCGTGATTTCGCCTGTCGACTGAATCATGAATCAAATGCTCGGTGCGAAGCTTTCCGAAAATAACGTGGCGCTGTGGCGGGCACATGCCGAATTCGAGGAGGAATATCGCTTTGTGCTTCTCGTCGAAGATGAATTATTTGTGCGTAACGTGACCCGCGAGATACTCATCTCAGCCGGATATCGAGTATTCGCCGCCACAAATTCGATCGAGGCCATGCGAATTTACCAAGAAGATAACTGTCAAATTGATCTGTTGATTACGGATCTCGTCCTTCCGGGCGAAACAGGCCGATCACTCGCCGAGCGCCTGCAGCGGCAGAATCAGAAACTGAAGGTGCTCTTCATGAGCGGGTATCAGAATCAAATTGAGTTAAGTGGCCCATCGGAGAAAGATTTCCTGATGAAGCCGTTCTCGAGCAATATGTTGCTGAACCGAGTAAAACTGATGTTTGATCACTCGATATTCTCTCGCGATTCGGAAACAAGTTCACGCAGGCTTCCGACGGCGTGTTGCTTGGATGATTTGAGTCGGGATATCCGATAACGGCAAGATTCGAGACAGAACGCCGAGTTCGGAGCAGACCCGAGGCATACCGAACACCGCGCAAGTAGCCTCATCTTGGCCGATCGTGAGGCCGCCTTCCCGGAAAATAGCGGACATACCTTCTGCTCCATCAGAACCCATTCCGGTCATGATCACTCCGATCGCTCGACTGTGGAGGGCCCGGGCGACTGACAACATCAGTACGTCAATGGAAGGAGTATGCAGAGAACCGTGTGGTTGCGAGTCGAGCGAGAGAATGAGTTTTGCATCTACTGCTCGGCGGAAGACTTGCATGTGCAGGCCTGCTGGGCCGATGTAGGCTATGCCTGGTTCAAGCCGTTCGCGCTGAACAGCCTGCCGGACGCGGATTGAGCAGAGCGCGTTGAGACGCTCCGCAAACGGTCTGGTAAAGCCAACAGGCATGTGCTGCACGATGAGGATAGGGACCGGAAAATCACGTGGAAACCGAGGCAATATTTGTTCCAGCGCCTTGGGACCTCCAGTCGATACTCCGATGGCTACGATCTCAGGCATGACTGAAACAGTTCGCCGATTTTCAAAGGGCTCATTTGCTGGTGGCTTTCGAGGCCAAAGCGTCGCGCGGGGATTGCGCCGCGTTTTAGCGGCAGCCCGAATCTTGTCGACGAGGTCGGGTTGGCTCTGTGTAATTTCAAGCGATCCGGAGTCGAAGTGTTTTGGAACGCAATCGAAGGCGCCAGCGCTGAGAGCCGTGAGATTAGCTTCCGTATCCTTTTTGGTTGAAGCGCTGACAACGATCACAGGACGCGGGAACTGCTTCATGATGCGACGGAGAGTACTGAGGCCACCCAGTCCGGACATCGAGATATCCAATGTAACCACATCAGGATCAAGAAGTTCGATTTTGGTCAGTGCCCAAGACTCGGAAGATGCCGACGCCACAACTTCCAGATCTGGTTCGCAGTTGATCATGCGAGCGAGAGCGATACGCATAAATGCGCTATCGTCGACGACCAGCACGCGGGTCTTAGGTCCACTCGGAATGCAGTCGCTCATTTTCGGTAGATTGCATGGACAAGTGAATGAACCTCATCCATGTAGGAGTCGAGTTCAAAAGTAAGGCGTGCCCAATCGAAATCTTGCAGTGCCGGGCACTGCTTAGCCAGCGCGCTGAAGCCCGGCTGCGCCAGCAGATTGACCTCACGTCTTTCAATGAAGCCGTGATTAAGACCACTCATCCGGCAGAGCAGATCGCTGATCTCGACAAGCGCAACCAATCCGGAGTGTTCAGCAAATTCGTAGCTGGAGTGATGCAGAGAAACGACGTCACACAGCTCGGATGAGAGTTCCCACCGATCAGCAAGCAAACGTCCACTCTCGCAATGTGTGAACCCCAGAACGGACGCTTCTGCTTCATCGAGAGGAATTCCCTCATCTCTCGCCAGTTTGAAAGCGGCCTCGAATTCTCGCGGCAACATCCACAGATTGACGATGATGCCGATATCGTGGAGCAGCCCTGCGAGGTAGGCCTTTCCCGGATCGGAATAGGAGATCTTCCGCGCAAAGTGTCGGGAGACGAGCGCGCATCCGAGCGAGTGCTCCCAAAAGACAACGGGATCGAGGCCACCACTTTCTTTTGGAGCCAGATTCAGCACGCCGCATGACATCACAATGTCGCTGATACGCTGCATGCCCAGACCGACGATGGCGCCTCTGAGCGAATCCACCTTCTGCCATCGGCCGAAGAGAGGAGAATTGGCCATTTGAAGACATTGAGCTGCCAGTGATTTGTCCTGCGCAATCATGTCAGTGATCTTCTGCACGTCGAGTCGTTCGGCTGGCTGTTGCAAATAGCGCAGTAATGGCGCGAGGACAGCTGGGATGGTTGGAATCTGCTGAAGCCCTTCGATCCGCGAGAAGAGGCTTTGTTTTGCGGCAGTCGTCGTCATATTCCCTACTTTCCGATTGGAACGCGATCACCCTTGATGTAAGCAGTCGCACCCGGAAGGTGAACCAACTTAAAATCGTCATTCACGCTGTAGAGTGATTCGGAGTGTCCGAGAAACAAATACCCATGAGAGAGGAGATTGTTATAGAAGTGTTGGATGACGCGGCGCTTCGAGGCCAAATCAAAATAGATCAGGACGTTGCAACAGAAAATAACGTCGAGACTCTTCATGAACGTCATGCGAGCATCGTCTGAAAGATTCAGGCGGCTGAAGTTGACGTTATTGCGGACCGAAGCTTGCAACTCCAATTGATCGGCTACGGGATTGAAATACTTCTGGCGGAAATACTGCGTCAGATGGCGAGTGCTGTAGTTTCCATAGACGGCGTTCTTGGCATGTGCGAGTGAACGCTCGTTCAAATCAGTGGCAAGAATCTCGACACCCCAGTCCTTGAGCCTGTGTTGTGCTTCTTCCT